>MDTB01130945.1_pt1 | contig 13497 bp, 9 predicted proteins | sample 811161 | NCBI WGS metagenome assembly MDTB01 (sample SAMN05326650, study PRJNA326480) | marine metagenome | isolation source: seawater | place: Mediterranean Sea | collected 2009
ATAAAAACGAACATTAAATTTAACCCAAGCAGAACCTTCAGGCACCTCACCACATTCGTAGGAATCTAATTTACTTCCACCTTTATTCTTTGTTGGGGATAGGATAGCTTGCAGTAAAAATGGTACGGCAACTAGAACAACTGCAACAGCTGTAAAGATTAATATAGGTGAAAAATCTTGATACAAAAATATAATTCTTGTTATAAGCTAAAATTTATTAGAGTTTGAAATCTTCAAACAAGATTAATTCGTAGTTTTTTTATTTTTTTTTAGAATCATTAATTGTTTGAATTTTCAAATAAATTTATTATGGGTAAACTATCAATAAAATTTTAATACAAAACTATACACTTGAGATATAGGATTTATTCTTTTAAATCTTTATTTTATCAGCTAATAGTTTTTTGTTAGATTCGTGTTTGCAATTTTTGTATTAGATTAAAACATATTAAATATTGAAAAATAAATTATTAATTATAGCTTTAATTATATATTCTTTCATTCATGGTGAAATAATAGTTAATGAATACTCTGCTTCTAATCTGAATGGATATTCTGATAATTACGACAAATTTGAAGACTGGATTGAATTGTATAACACAAGCAATTTAGATATTGATATTGGTGGTTATTTCTTAAGTGATAATTCAGAGAACCTCACTAAATGGATGCTACCAATTGGTACATACATTTCAGGAAATGACTTTCTTATTATTTGGTGCTCAGGAAGAGATGAGGTTTTAGATAATCATTTTCATTCAAATTTCAAATTAAAACAAACAAAAGAAAATCAAGAAAATATTATACTTTCTTCTTCAAATGGAGAAATTATTAATCAAATCCCTTTACATAAAACACAATTAGGTCATTCCTATGGTCGCCTTTCAAATAATTTGGAAAGTTGGAGAATATTTACTAATCCTACCTTAGAAGCATCTAATACCGGACAAAATTATGAACGCTATGCTGAAAAACCACAAATGAGTTTGGAAGCTGGACATCATACAGGAACCCAAAATTTAGAAATTTACTCTAGTGAGCCAATATCAAATATATTTTATACTGTCAATGGAAATAAACCATTATTAAGTTCAAATACATACGATGGACCAATTTTTATCACAAATACCCAAGTGATAAAAGCTGTTGTTATCTCAACTAACCCAGATGTCTTGCCGAGCTTTATTGAATTCAATACATATTTTATCGATGAAAATCATTCATTACCAATAATTTCATCTGCAGCTAATGACTTTCAAATACTATTAAATGGAGACTCGGGCCTAAGACCGCATGGTACAATAGAATACTTTAATGAAGAAGGAATAAGAACGGATCATGGCTATGGAGAGTATAACAAACATGGACAGGATTCATGGGCCTTTCCGCAAAGAAGCTTTGATTATATAGCTAGAGATGAAATGGGTTACCATCATGCAGTTGAAGAAAAATTATTAAGTTTATCTGATAGAGATGAGTTTCAACGATTAATTTTAAGGGCTTCAGGTGATGATAATTATCCAGGAATAGACTCTAGTGCGCACATGAGAGATATTTTCATACAAAAATTGGCAAATAAAAATAAACTGAATCTTGACATGAGAAGAGGTGAAAGGTGCGTTGTTTATGCAAATGGTGATTTTTGGGGAATTTATTCAATAAGAGAAAAGGCAAGTGACTCGGATTATACTAAGTATTATTATGGTCAGGATAAATATAGTATTCAATATGTAAAAAATTGGGGTAATACATGGGCACAATATGGTGGCCAAGAAGCAATCGATGCTTGGTTTAGTTTACGTGACAATATTATTAGTACAGATTTATCTAACCAAAATAATTATGAAAATATTTACAATCAATTAGATATTACTAGTCTTGTTGACTACGTGTTAATAAATTCTTTTGTTGTTTGTACGGATTGGGTGAATTGGAATACTTCAGTATGGAGAGGGTTAGATCCAAATGGTAGCCATCAAAAATGGGGCTTAGCACTATGGGATGAAGATGCAACCTTTAATCACTATATTAACTATACGGGTGTTCCTAATGAGCAACCAAATGCAGAACCATGTTATCCTGAAGATATATGGCAGGACCCTCTTGGCGTAATTCAGATATTAAACAAGTTAAGAGAAAATAGTGAATTTAATCAATATTATTATACACGCTATATGGACTTGTTAAATACTGCATTTCAGGAAGAAGAAATGATTTCTGTTTTAGAAGGAATAGAATCCTCAATTGAGTCTGATATGCCCCAACATATTGCACGATGGGGAGGCAGTTTAGACCAGTGGCGTAATAATGTTGAAAAAATAAAAAACTTTATCAGAGACAGGATTGAGTATTTCCCAGAGGGATTGAATTCTTGCTATAATCTAACCGGTCCCTATGATTTAACTATTGATACACAGCCTGAAAACTCTAGAGAAATCCAAGTCAACTCAATTTTAATTCCTAGTGATTCGTATCCTTGGACTGGTAAATACCATGGCGGAATAAGTATGAAGTTAGAGGTAGCAGAAGAAATAGGATTTGATTACTGGATTATTGATAACAGCGATATTAATGACTTTTATTCACCTGAAATTGAATTTCGATTAGCAGGAGATGAGGATGTTACAGCAATATTTTCAACAAATCAATATTCTGAATTAATTATTAATGAAATTAATTATAATTCAAATTCTAATACAGATTCTGGTGATTGGTTTGAAATCTATAATCCTACTTCTCAAGCCCTAAATATATCAAATTATATATTTAAGGATGAAGATAATGATCATCAGTTTGCCTTTCCTCAAGGAACATCAATTAATCCAAATGATTACCTTGTAGTATGTAAAGACTCAGTTCAATTTACAAGCCAATTCCCTGATATAACAAATTTGATATGTGGATTTGATTTTGGTCTGAGTGGTAATAGTGACTGGGTGAGAATATTTAATTCAGAAGGTATTTTGTTAGATGCAGTTAATTATGATGACGAGGAACCTTGGCCTAGTGAAGCAGATGGAAATGGTGCTACATTAGAATTAATAGAATTCTCAAGTGATAATGCATTACCTGAAAGTTGGTCCGCATCAAATAACTATGGAACTCCAGGAAGAATAAATTCAACTTCAATTATAGGTGATATAAATTCAGATGGAGAAGTAAATATACTTGATGTAGTTTTAATTGTTCATTCAATTTTAGACGAAGAAACCGATTCATACTTAGATTTAAACAATGACTCAGTAGTAAATATTCTAGATGTTATAATTCTTATCAATAATATCCTACAATTAGAATTAATTGATGACGCAACCTTTGCAAACTATTTATTTGATGCAGGATCATTTAAAATTACTAGTGATGGATATATTGGCGCCGTACAATTAAAAATAAGGCATAACTCAAATTTTGATATAATTTTAAATGATAACACATTAATTTCAGAATATAAAACAAAAGGTAATTCAACAATAATTGTAATAGTTGAGCCTAATGAGCCTGAATTATTTAAAACGAATGATTCCTTCTATATACAAGAAATTCTGATATCAAATAGTCAGGAAATAATAAATATAAATATTCCCTTTAATTATGAACTGACTAATCCCTACCCTAATCCATTTAATAATGTTACTAATATCAAATATTCATTACCGACAAATACTCACGTCACTATGAAAATCTTTAACTTACTTGGAAGAGAAATTGCTACGATACTAAACCAAAATATTGAAGCAGGATACCATAATATAGCTTGGGATGCTAAAAATCATTCTAGTGGTGTATATTTTGTCAAAATGATAACAAAGAATTTTATAAAAACACAAAAAGTTGTATTGTTAAAATAAATTGAAATGGATTACTTAACTTTATTAAAAAAATTTGAAGCAGTAAGCTTAAAAGACTTAGATAGTGTTCAGCTACTAAATAGACATGATACAAAATTTGTATTTAATGTAGAAAATCTAACTACCATATTAACAAATTTATTACCATCTTATAAAATTCTTAAAATTAATGAAGATTTAATTTTTGATTATAATAATGATTATTTTGATACGAGTGATTTTATATTTTACACCCAACATCATAATGAAAATAGGAACCGATTTAAAATAAGATATAGAGATTACAAATCAACAAATACTACTTTCTTTGAGATTAAAACAAAAAACAATAAAAATAGAACAGTAAAACAAAGAATAAAATCTGAAAAAATATCAAATACATTTAATAAAGATGAAGAAGAATTAATCAATTCTGTCACTGGAGTAAATCCAAGTAGTCTATTAAAAAGTATAAATATTAAATTTTCTAGAATTACTTTGGTAGATAACAACTTTACTGAAAGACTAACTATAGATACAAATGTTAACGTATTAAATAATAAAAATAAAAAAATATTTAATAAATTAATCATTGCAGAAATAAAGCAATCAAAGTTTAATCCAAAGTCTTATTTCATAAAATGTCTTAAATCACAAAGTATTACTAGAATGAAATTCAGCAAATATTGTATGGGTTTAATACATTTAAATCCAGAATTAAAGGTTAATCGATTTAAACCTAAATTGAAAATATTAAATAAAATTATAAGTCAGGAAAATTAAATGATTTTTACACCTGAAGTTACGAACTTAATAACCCGTTTTGGTTTTAATCTCATTATAGCCTTTATAATAATTAAATTAATTTATGATAAAAATAAATCAAATAATGACTTCGTTTTTACATATTTTATTTTCAACACATTAATATTCTTTTTTGCTTTTCTACTTAGTAATATTGAAATCAATATGGGGTTTGCATTTGGAATGTTTGCGGTTTTTGCAATTCTACGATATCGAACGGATCCTATTCCAATTAAAGAAATGACTTATTTATTCATTGTAATTACTATAGGAGTTATAAACGCACTGAGTAATATAGAAGTTTCCTACGCTTCATTACTTTTTACAAATTTTTCATTGATAATTATGACATTTATCTTAGAAATGAATTGGCAAAAGAACTTATTTATTCAACAGACTATTAATTATGAAAAAATTGAAAATATAAAGCCTGAGAATAATAGTAAACTTCTAGCAGATTTAAAAGAAAGAACAGGTTTAGATATTCATCATTTTGAAATACGTAGAATTAATTTTTTAAGAGATACTGCGCAAATTCGTGTTTTCTATAAAGCATAACATAATAATTATTAGTGAAAAAAATATTACTCCTAGTAATACTATCTCCACTTTTAACTGAAGTAAAAACAGATGACCAACTATGGTATGGTATCCAAATTGATAAATCTTTAAAAAATTTAGGGATTGAAATTAGTAAAGAAAATAGATTGAAAGATGATTACAATAATATTCACAAATCTTTAACTGAGTTATCCATCTCTTATAAAATTCATAATTATTTAAAACCTTCAGCACAAGTTAGAAATATTCAATATAACGATAAATTTAAGTCAAGGATTGGCTTAAGTAATAAAGCTGTATTTTCTCAAAAAAAAATCAAATATGGTATTAAAACAAAATTACAAAAAGATTTTTTAAATAATAAAACACCTGAAAATTTGGTAATTAGAAACAAATTTTCAATTGAATATAAATTTTTAGATTTTTTTGAACCTTATCTATCCTACGAGCTTTTCCATGAACTTATAAATAATAATTTAAATTTTGAAAAATATCGAGTCTCAATTGGAACTAAATATGATATCTCTACCATCTCATCTTTAAAATTATTTTATTGCTATTCAGGAAATTTTGACAAAGATGACTTTGAAATCATAAATATTATAGGTACCAATTATGAAATATCATTTTAGAAAAAAATATTACTTATTTTCTTTTTTATTATTAAGTGTAGCTTTTAATGAGATTATAATTAATGAAATCAACTACCATTCTGCAGATAATTTTAATTCACATGATTGGGTAGAATTTTACAATCCAAACTCAATTGAAGTGAATATATCTAATTGGAAATTTAAAGATGAATTAGATGATCATATTTTTACATTCCCTCAAAATACTATAATTACTTCAAATGGTTATCTTGTTCTTTGTAGAAATGACTCTGCATTTACCTCCAACTACCCAAATATTACTAACTTTATAGGTGAATTAGAATTTGGATTAAGCGGTGGCGGCGAGCCAATAAGATTATTTAATTCTAATGATATTTTAGTTGATAGCGTAAACTATGATGATGAAATGCCATGGCCCTCTGAGCCTGATGGCAATGGTCCTACATTAGAACTTATTCACTTTAGTCTTGATAATTCATTAGCAGAAAATTGGACCTACTCAAGTGGTAATGGTACCCCTGGTGAGATAAATACATCAACTTTATCAACTAATGAAAATAATAATAAATTATCAAATTTTGAGTTTATAAACTGTTTCCCAAACCCATTCAATAATCAAATTAAAATTTCATTTTCATTACCTTTGAAATCTTTTTATACTTTAAAAATATTTAATATTATGGGACTAGAAGTTGCATCATTAATAAATGAAAGTTTAGAACCCGGATCTCAATCTATAAATTGGAATGCACATAACCAACCAAGTGGAATATATTTTGTAAATTTATCCTATAATGGTTCTAATAGAATGAAAAAGATAATTTTATTAAAATAAAAAGTTATTTTTATAATTAATTTTAAAAATTACAATTTTTCATTACCAGTGATGATATATATCTCCCGTCTCTTATATGATCATGAATATGATTATACTCATACTTCCCATTTCTACCATTTAAAATTAAATTTTTAAATTGACTTAAATATTCTTTAATTGGAATTAGATTTTTTTTATAATTGGTGTCTAAAATAGGATAAGCATTTCTTATGTATTTAGATTCTACTTTAATTATTTCTTGATTGTTAAAAAAACCAATTTTTATTAATTGATTTTTAATTTTTGAAATCAATTTAGATATTTCATCATCTTTATATGTTTCGTTGCTATCTACAGGTATTTCAACAACTAAAGATGTCTTATCCGGAGGCGACATATAATTTGATCTATTTTTAGGTTCATAAATTCGAGTAAAAACATATTCATTTGAAGGAAAGTACATTGAACCATTATTATTAACAGATTTTTTATTCAATAAGAATATAATTAGAATAAGATTTCTATATTTTATAAAGCGAGTAAACTCTATAATTTCTTTTGGTGGTGGAGGATTTAAAGATTTTACTAATTTATCAATTGGTATTGAGCTTACTACAATATCAGCTTCAATAACTTTTCGATCATTTATCTTAATAGAGGTAATCTCATTTTGTCTATGGAAAATTTCTGTGACTCGATTATTTATTTGAAAATTTTCACTACCAGCCTTTTCTTTCATTCTTTCAAATATTGACCAGATACCATATTTAGGATAATAAAATGATCCATCTAAATGTTTTATTTTTTTATTACCTAATCCAAATAATTCATAAATTAGAGATTTAAAGTTTAATCCTTTCAACCTATTTCCAGCGATATCAACAGATAAATTTTCACAAGAAGATCCCCAAAGTTTTTGGCTATAATCTAATAAAAACATAGAAGAGATTTTTTCTCCATACTGACTAATAGCATAGTCTCTAAAATTCGTAACTTGTTTTTTATTAAATTGTATTTTAATTAATTTTAAAATTTCAATAAATACAGATTTTGTACCTAAAACTTGTATTAGACTCATTGGAGATAATGGAAAATCAATAAATTTATTATTTATGAAAATTTGACTTGGAACCTGGATAAGTTTGAGGTCCTCTTGCAACATCAGCTTGATAAGATCGGTACATCTTTTATCTTTATCATGAAATCGATGTGCTCCTGAATCAAAGTAAAAATCATCAATATTATAAGTTTTACAATTCCCTCCTAATTCATATGCCGCTTCATATAATTTAAATTTTATATCATTTTCTGAAGCAAAATAAGCTGTAGATATTCCTGCAGGACCACCTCCTAAGATTTGAATAGATATTTCTTTATTATTCATTTTAATGATAGTGAGTACAGTGGTATTTCTGACCACATACGATTCATATATGGATTATGATAAAATGTAGTATCTAAATCTATATTATAATGTGTTTCAAAAATTTTAGAATAATCTCCAATCATTATAATATTATCACTTCCATCAATTGAATTAAATAAATACTCCTTATCTATTTTATCTACATTAATAAAATTCGATTCAATCCCATTGTTTTTTAAATAATAATTGATAAGAGAGTTACTTAAAATATATTCTTTTTCATTTTGTTGTATGTGATTCTTTAAAAGATATATTGAGGTTCCAAATTTATGAGATGTTATTAAATTGAATGTTAAAAGAAATAAAAATATGGGTAATGTTAATGATAATAATTTTGATTTTTGACTGTTTTGATATTGGGCAATAATTAAAATGGATGCTACTATAAGAGGTAATACGTGTCTACTTTTATATATTAAATTTTGAAAAAAGAATATCCAAATTAAATACAAGAGGCAAGAAAATAAAAATATTTTAAAATTTTTATCAATTCTAACCTTATAAGATTTAGATTTTATAAAAATACTTATTGTTAATAAACTTATTATTATTGTAATTAAATTTCGATTTTTCCAATACCCTCCTAGTCCATCAGACCATATCGTATTAACCAAAAATTTTAATCTGATAAAAATATTTTTCTCTGTTATAATGGTACCACCATAATCATTAAAATGTCCACTTACATGTTGTAAGGCAACAGTAATTAAATCATTTAAGCCTTCTGTGAATACAAAGGGAATAATCCATATAAGTAAACCCGAAATAATCGAAATTATTGGAACATAATATTTTTTATTATTAAAAAAAATAATTATTATTGGTAGTATTAATAGAGGGAAATAAGAGAGTCGAATACCTAATAAAATACCTGCTAATAAATATCCAATAATTTGTTCATTTTGTTTTTTACCAGATAAAATTAAATGTATTGATGCTAATGCTACTGACATACCCATTAAATCAGGCATATACCGATTACCTAAAATCCAAATCATAGGATTAAAAAAGGTAATTAATATCAGGAAAACAGAAGATTTAGATTCAATTTTAATCTTTAATATTTTAAGTGAAAAATATATTATAAAAAAAGTTGATAATCCACCTATTAAAGATGCAGATATAGCCAAGCTACCAGTTATTTTATATAATATTATTGCGATAAAACAATATACTGGATATCCTGGAAAATGAGGTTGGTATTTAGCTACACTATATTCATCAACTATTGATAATGCGAAACGAAGACTATCGATATCTTCTATGTAATAAATAGAAGATATAATTCTAGATAATAAACAAATTAATAATAAAATATAATACATAAAAAAAAATGCTCACTAATTATTAGTGAGCATTTAATTTATTACTCTTTTAATTTAAAACGCAGCTAATTGATAAGCAGTCCATCCTAATTTACTACCAATAGTAGAATTCACTGTATTCAAAGATGTTACATAATCTGTACCTTCACCGGCTACTGGTGGTGCTTGACCAACAAGACCATGTAATGTAGTTAATTCAGCATCAGTCATATCACTATGAGAATTGTATTGTAATGATAATACAAAGGCAGCCATTTCAGACCAATATTTACCACAATTTGAATCAGCTGAACAATCAAAATCAGAACCACCCGCTTCAATTAACGCAACAACATCATTCGCATAATGTACAACATTTGCAGCAACTACTTTTTCCCAATTCATAACAATTACATCTCTTTGAGCTTTAATTTCTGAAAGTGAAGCTTGATTTGTAATCAACGTTCTACCTTCAAGATACGCATTCATAATTAAATCATCATAGTCACCTGCAACACCACTTCTTTTAGAAGCATATTTTGCCCAATCAAAATTAACATCTGTGGTAAAGTCTCCGCTACCAGAACCTTGTCTTTCAGCATCAGTCATAGTACTATATGTTCTTGCTGCTCCAAAATATCCAAATGATTCATCCCAGTGATGCTCCATATCACTATAATTTTCACAGGTACCATCATCTTCACAATCTTGAGTATTTGTATCATTATCTAATTTAGAGTCACCTAAATATACTGAAGTACCTTGATAATAGGAAACTGTGCCTAGTAAACCCTTCCCTACCATTGGATTTACAAATACACCTCCTGTAACATTAGCTCCAGCTAAAGACTCTGCTGCGTCAAACCAAGTTGACATAAGTGCAGCTGGTGTTACATTATAACCTAAAACTGTTTCTGTTGATATTTTATTTTCTAATCGTGAAGTCGAGATATCATGAAATAATGTGGTACCATCAGTGTATAATGCAGTTGCGTCATCATTATTATATAAACTTGTTAATTTAGCTGCTGTGACTGTCTCATCAGTTATGTGAGACTTGATTGAGCTGATTAACATATTTCTTACAACCTGACCAGAATATGATACACTTGACTCTCCTGCTACATATCTACTTTCAAATGTATATGTCGCTGGTGTATCAATTAGCGTATCACCTGAAGATACCGGATCAGTACTATCATCATCACTACATGCTGTAAAGATTAAAACTAATCCAATTGTTAAAACTCTAAACAATAATTTGTTCACTCTATTTCCTTATTTTGTTTTTTTATTAATTATCATTTTAAAATAAATATTTAACAGAAACGTTTATCTGTCTTCTTGCTCCTGGAATTATTCCAGAGCTTATATCTGCCTTAGGTTGATTGGGATTTGAATGTAATCTTGAACCAATATATATCTCATCGGTCAAATTTTTACCAGAAATTGTCATATTGATATTTTTCGAAGGATTATAATTAAAACTTGCATTTACTATATGATAACTTGGTATAGGCCCTCTAATACCAATTTGTCCAATATTATCCCAACTTCCTCTTATACTAGAATCCCCAATATTATGAAAATCAGTGAATACTTTATCAACATACTTAAAGTCAAACCTAAAATTGAAATTATTAAATAAATTATATTCTAACCCTAATATAAAAGCATTCTTAGGAGAATATGGTAAATTATTCCCAGAAATATCAATAGGATCACCACTACCCATAAAACTATATTTGTCTAAAATTCCATTTAAGACATTCGTTTTTAGATATGTGTGAGTGAGATGAATTACAGGTAAGTATGAATTAAAAGAAATTCTTGAAGATAACTCGGTTCCCATTGTCTCCACTTTACCCAAATTCTTAAATGCTGTACCCCTGCCCGCTGCAACTAAGTTTTCTATATCAAGATGAAAAAATGAGAATTCGAAATCTAGGAAGGAAAAAAGATTATTAGATCTAAGACCTACTTCTTTATTCCAACTTTTCTCAGCTTTGAGATCTAGACCCGTATCTAATGCAAAATTACTAACCTTTAATGCACCACTTGATGGTGCAGTATATCCTCTATGAATACCACCAAAAAAATTGAAAATTTTAAAGTCCGTTATAAAACTTATACTTGGTAAAATAACAAAAGTAGTCTTGTCGAGATAAGTAGCGCCATTAAGTAAATCTATACGCTCCTGTTCAAATAATTCTAATCGAAAACCTGTATTTAAAGATGTATTACCAAATTTAATATTATTTGATAAGTATCCTGATAAAGCTGCAGTTTCATAGTGGTGACTTTGTCCGACTCTAGTCTCAGTAAGATTATATATTCCATCATTATTGACATCAACAAAATCACATTCCCCATCAGAACCAGTGTCACATAAATCACCTATACTAGTGTATTCAGGATGTATATAAAATTCATCATATACACCATTCCCATTTAAGTCGTATACATTATCTCCTTGGTCTGGTTCCCAATAAAATCTTCCTTCCCTTGCATCAGAAGAATCACCTATAACTTTATCATCAATAAAACGCTCCCAGTAAGTTCTTATGCCGAACTCTGAAATAGAATTAAAATTAAGAAAATTATGATTTAATTTATACGAGTGCTCATATCCTAAAACATAAAATGTTCTTAATATTCCAAAATTTGTTTCACCATTACCAATCCTAATAATGTCGTCTACTAAACTATCTTCAATTGTTTGGTAATTTAATTCTTCCGATAGATTTGATTCAGATACAAAAATATCCGTTTCACGCCACCATCTTCTATCAAAATAACTACTAAATAATTTTTTTGTTTTTAAAAGATTTGAATTAACTTTAGTTGTCTCTATTAAGTCTAAAGCAGTTCTGAGAACTTCAAAGTTATCATCTTCTTTAGGATTAAAATTTGGATCTGTTTCAAAGGAATATTCTGTTAAACCTGTATAGGTCGCTTGTGAATTTTCATAATTGAAACTAAACTTAGAATATAAATTTTTATTATTAGATGTATTGTAATTAGTTTTTAATGTGCCATTATATTGTTCAAATTGATTATTTTCTCTAAAACCATCACCTCTTTTATACAAAAATTGAATTGTATTTTTCAGATTCCTATAACTTAAACCATCTAATTCTGTAAATAAACTTAAGTAACCATTTTGGCCAATTGTTGCATTTATAAAACCCTTAAAGTCATTACTTGGCCTTTTAGTGTAATAGTTTACAACTCCACCCATTGTTTGAGGACCAAATTTTATGACACCGCTTCCTTTTATAACCTGCAATCCATCAATTCTTTCTGCCGGTGGATTATAATACATATTTGGGTATACATATAATGCTGGTTGAATTGGAATACCGTCTTCTAAAATTAATACCCTTGATGATCTTCTTGGGTTTAAACCTCTAATACCAATACTAATCCTAGAATTACCTATGCCATCATCAGAAAATGAATGGACACCAGCGACATGATCTAATATTTCTTGTGTTCCGATAGGATTTACCTGCCTAATATTATACTCACTGATAATAGAAGCTGAACCAGGAGTATCCTTATATGAAGTATTAACACCTCCAATTATATTTAACTCGGGACCAGATAGTGCTTCCATTTTCATAATTACATCTAAAATAAATGAATCACTTCCTAACTTAAAATTATTTGAAATATACTTTTTATAGCCTATGTATTCAACAATAACTTGATATGTTCCTTTTTCAATTTCTTTAAAATAAGATTTACCATTTTGATCTGTAGAACTACCAATCATTGTAGAATCTAATTTATCTAGAGAATTTATTCTTACATTAGCCCCATATAATGGCAGTAATTTATTTTGATCCATTACAGTAATTTCAATTGAACCAGCAAATTTTAAAGAAAAAAAACAACATGAAATTGTAATTAATTTTAAGTAGTTATATATATTCATTTAATAAATCTCTGGATTATCTATTTTAGTGTATACGTAGTCTGTATTTTTATTTAGAGATAAATTACAATAACTACCCTGGCAATCATCTGATGACTGAGGTTCTAATATAGCATCATCTTCACATGAGACTATTAATAAAGAAATACTAGTCAATAAAGCTATTGATATAATGTGTATTAATTTAGATTTGATTTTTTTTCC
>MDTB01087850.1_pt1 | contig 13495 bp, 13 predicted proteins | sample 811161 | NCBI WGS metagenome assembly MDTB01 (sample SAMN05326650, study PRJNA326480) | marine metagenome | isolation source: seawater | place: Mediterranean Sea | collected 2009
AATTTTAAAAAATGCAAAAATAGTATCTGAGAAGAAAATAAGTGAAAGTGGTAGAAAGATATTTGAATACTCCACATAACACGATTTAATATTTGGTGGGCCGTGTTGGTTACGCTCCAACTACCCCTGCAATGTCAATGCAGTACTCTACTATTGAGCTAACGGCCCTTGGGTTTTAAAATTTTTTTTTTAGTAAAAAAAATATTAGTTTCTTTATTTATTGCATACATTAATGAAAAATTTAAAAAAAATAAAGTTATATTAAAATCACTAAAGAACGAACCACTTGGTATTAGTGGTAGAAAAATAGCTATCAAGTAAACAAATGATCCCATTTGAATATAATTTCTACATTTAATTATCACAATCAAATTTTTGAATATCAAAGCAAAAAATATAACCAATAATATTACTGTTCCGATAAGACCATGTTCAGATAAAAATTCAAAATATAACTGATGTGGATGTGTATTACATTTATAATCATATTTTTTAGCTTTTGGTGAATCCTTACAACTTTCTAATCTATAATTTTTATTACCTACTCCAAGGAAGGGATAGTTTTTAAATATATTGTATCCTGATTTATACAATTTATAATAGCTGCTATCCTTAATAGTTTTGGAATCCTTTTCTAGAAAATAATAAAATAGTTGGCCTACATACCTGTTTTTTAGATAATGTGAGTTATAAATAATAAATACAATTGAAGTAAATAACAATATAAAAAAAAATATCTTATGTTTAATTTTAAAATTGTCTAGAATTAAGATAAACAGTGTGACACCAAAAAAAGCCTTAATTGTGTTTGACCTCTCACCTGTTAAAATAATTGATACAAAAAAAATAAAGATTAATAAGAAAGTCAAAATATTTAATAGTTTTTCATTTTTTAATTTTGATAATAAATAACCCGATATTAAAAAAACAAATCCATTTAAATACGTTCCAGCAACTGGTTCATTCTTAAAAAAACTCACTATTCTTTTATAATCAGCTTGCAAGATACCATCTATCTCTTTTGCACCCCAACCAAAAATATTTGAACCAGAAAATCTTTCTAAATAAACATCAAAAACAAATACAATAAATATTAATGTCCAATAATTAAATAAATTAGTTTTTTTTTCTTGTTCATAAAAAAAATAATTTATTGCTAAGAATATAAAAATAAATCTTACGAAACCTAAGTTCCTTAATATACCTATTTCATAGTTCAATGAAATCATTGAATTTACGACAAGATAAAAGTTTAATATGACCAATAATATAAAAGTATTATTGTAAAATAAAAATTTATAATGCTTATAATTAAAGAAATTATAAAGATATAATAAAATGATTAAAAAAATATTTGTTAACGAAACTGAAGGTCCAGCTATTATAGAAAGTGGAAGTATTAAAAAAAGAATATAAGAAATCTTATTAAGATTTTGTTTCAACATTTTTATTGCTTTCTATAATTTTCTTATCATATGTTAATTTATGTAATAAAGTATTTTTTTTGCCCTTATTTTATAAGTATATTTTTTTGAGAGAATATAAGCATTACGCTTCAAATAATTTATTTTTTTCAAATTACTTCGAATATTTTTAATAACATTATGCCAATGTTTGAGACTAAGCTTCTTTACAATTAAACAATTCTTATTTTCTTTAACGATTTCATTAAAAACATTTAAATTGCTAAGGATAATGAGTTTTCCTGAGGCCAAATAATCAAATAATTTCAATGGTGAAGTAAATTTAGCTATATTGCCAACACCACCTGCTGATCTCAATATCTTTTTACTGGATGGCATGAGAAGAATATCCATTTTATTTATCTCTTTTTTTAGATTTTTATAAGAAACATGTTCGCTTAAATAAAGATTTTTATGATTATTTTCTTTTTTAATTTGTTCTATCTTTTCTTTGTCGCCACCATATATATAATAGTTATTTTTCAAGTCTAATTTAGATAATTCAATAATAAATTTTGAACCCTTGGTCTTCTCAAGACTCCCAAAATATCCAATATTATATTTTCTTTTAATTTTAAAGTTTGAATATTCTATTTTTAAAGACGAAGCACTTGGAATTATTTGTATTTTGTTTTTATTTACACCCAGACTATTAATTAGATATTTTTTGACAGGATTTGTTATTGCGACTACTTTGATTACATATTTTGAATCTAAAATTTTAAAAAATTTGTAGATTAAATTTACTATTCTACCTTCATTAGTTAAATCATGGTGAAATTCAACTATTACCCTTTTTTTTAAAATATTTAAAATTAACAAAGTAAATGGATTCCTCGTAATATAAATATCAGGCTTTAAGCTAAGTGATTTTAGAACTGAAAAAAATGAAAATAGATAATAATTTAATCCTTGTGGAAATGAAGTAAAAAAATTTATTTTAATTCTTTTTGGATAATATTTTAAATCATAAAAATTTTTAATACTTTCATTTGACCCTGTGTTGGGAGTAATCAAGAAAACTTTATTTTTAAGTGCAGTAAGTGCCTCACATGTTTTGATAACCTGTAAACTATTGGCATTTTTAGATGGTAAAGATGAATTAAATAAGTAACAAATTCGCATTTAAATTAATAAAATACTTTAATATATTAAATTTTTTGTAAAAAATAAAAATTAAAGTTAAAAATATGTATATATTAAGATTTAAATGAGGCAAAAATTTCAATTTTTTTAAACTTAGGCTTTATGTGATAGTTTTTTTGTTTCAAGGAGTATAATTTGCCACTTATAAAAAGAGATATATGTCCAGCGTGTAATAAAAAAAAATTTAAATTTTTATTCTCAATTCCTTATGATTCCGAAAAGATGATAAATTTTTTAAACAAATATTATAAAGGCCGTATTAAGAAAAATAAACTGGAGGGATTTTATTACAGATTAATTCAGTGTAAATTTTGCGACTTAATTTTTCAAGAACAAATACCTGATGAAAATTTTTCTGAAGAGTTGTATGAAAATATTATAGATAAAGAAGACAGTTATCTTAAGAAAGAAAATTTTGAAAAAAAATATTACAAAAAACTTATTTATGAGATGGGTCTATTAAAAGGAATATTTAAAAAAAGATTTAAGCAAATATCAATTTTAGAATTTGGAGCTGGATGGGGATTTTGGTCAAATTATTTAAGAAATAATCATTTTAATGTCTCTGCATTTGAGGTTTCAGAGTCGAGAATTGAAAATTTGAAAAAGAATAATATTGATGTGATTTCTAATATTGATTCCATTAATCAGAAATTTGATTTTATTTACTCAGAAGAAACTTTTGAACATATTGCAAACCCTAAAGAAACCCTCATTAAATTATCTAAAATCTTAAATAAAAATGGATTTATTTTATTAAGATTTCCAAGTAGTTTTTTATTCAAACTAAAACTGAGTAAAAATTATAAACCAAAAAAAGACTGCGCTCACCCATTAGAGCACATAAATTCTTTTAATAAAAAGAGTTTTATTTCAATGGTTAAAAATACAGACCTTGAGATTATTGATTTAAAATCAAAATTTAATTTCTCTTTAAAAAACTTTTTAAAGGACATAAAAAATTTTGCTTATTTTAACTCTGTGCTCATAAAAAAAATTAATAAATAGCACAATAAAATTATTTGTGATAAATTAGAAAAATGAAAAAAAAAGTAGGAAATCCAGATAAAATAAATCAAAGCTTAATTTATTTGATCGAAAAATTAAAAATAAATCATTTTTATCTTAAAAATAGAAAAGATTTTAGAGATCAGATTTTAGACGATATAAAATTAAATGATAATGTTTTAGATATAGGTAAAGCGATGAGAAATCACCATAAGAAGATTAATTGTAGAAATTTGGAAACATTAGACGTAAATGATTTTGGAGATTATCCTGATATTATATGTGATATTTGCTCAGACATTACTGGACTGGAAAATAAATATGATAAGATTATTTGTATAGCTATTTTAGAACATGTTTATGATCCATTTAAAGCAGTTTCAAATTTAAGAAAAATGCTTAAAGAGAATGGTAAAATTTATGGAATGGTTCCATATTTATATCACTATCATGCACCGAAAAATTTAAAATTTCAAGATTATTTCAGATTTTCAAAAGATGCTCTAGCATATTTATTCAAAGATTTTAATGATGTGGAGTTATATCCTTTAAGAGGGAGAGTTTCCTCATCATTTAACATAATGTTTGCAGGTAGATGGAAAAATTATATGGAAAAAACAAATATAAATATTTTTTTAGACAAATTTTCTAGTAATGAAAAAAATACAAATCAATGCAGTGGTTTTAATTTTATAATAAAGAAATAATATTTTATAATTTGAAAAAACTATTTTTTTGCCATGTGGGTTTTATACCAATATATAGTTTTTATTAAACAATCTTTCCAATTGCTAAATTTTTTAAATTTAATATATCTTAACAATTTAGAATTATCCCCGTGCGTTTTTAAAATATCTGCTTTTTGAAGATTAATTTTTTTTATTTTAGGATCAATGTTATTTTTTTTCATAAATGAAATTATATTGTCGAGTTTTACAGGGTTATTTGAACAAATATTAAAAATATCAAAACTTTTTAACTTTCTATGTTTTTTTAATAGTAAGTACATAATGTTGGAGGCATCTCCAACATATGTAAAATCTCTCACATGATTTCCAAAATTGTATAATTTAAATGTTTTTTTCTTATAATAACTTTCAATAAACTTAAGCATCATCATATCGGGCCTGCCCCACTCACCATAAATTGTAAAGAATCTTAAGCCTGTAAGTTTTACTTTATAAAATTTGTTAAAAATAAAACTTATTTCTTCGTTTACTTTTTTTGACAAACCATAAATATTTTTTGGTGATACTACTTCTCTTTCATTTATTGGAAAGTTGTTATTCTCGCCATAGACAGAACTCGATGATGCATAGAAAAGTCTTTTTATTTTATATTTCTTAACATTCTCAATTATGTTATAAAAACCGATTATATTGCTTTCTATATATTTTCTTGGATAATCTATTGAATATCTAACTCCAGCTTGTGCAGCAAAGTGAAAAACAAAATCAATCTTGTTATTTTGAAAAATTTTTTTTAGTTTTATTTTATTATTAATATCTATCTTGTAAAACTTATAATTTTTAAAATTCTTAAGTATTTTATTTCGTCTTTTTTTTAAATTGACATCATAATAATCATTTAAATTATCTATACCTATAATTTTATAACCTTTCTTGTTAAGTAAATCTTTAGAGAGATTAAAGCCTATGAAACCTGCCGAGCCAGTAATTAAAATGTTCGTCATATATCACTATTTACGACATTAATTAATGTATTTGATGAAAAATTAAAAGATTTATTTGAAATATTAATTGTTATCTTTGCCATGTGTTATTTGCTTATAATATTATATAATAATAATGATAATAAGATGCTAGCATTTATCAGAAAATATCCCAATGAAAAAATTATTAATGCTATTGGTAAAAAATTTAAAAAAAATGAATTCAAACTAAGTATAACTAGAAGTATTTCATTTACACCACCTTGCGTAAAAATGTTTCTCCAAAAATAATAAATAAATGATCCTAGTTTCGACCTTCTTCTATACACATGACTATTTTTAAACTGACAACCAATGACCAATAAAAAAGAGTTTTTATTTACAGCTTTTTTGTAAGGAAAATTGGCATCAAAAAATTGTCTTAGTATTATAAAAAATCCCAATGAAAAAAAAGTTAAAATTACAAAATCAAAATTTATTAATCCGTCTCTAAAAAGTCCAATTGATAATGAAGGGAATAAGATCATATAAAAAAAATTGGAGTTAAGTTTTTCTAAAAAAGCGCCAAAATTAGAGGATGATTTTTGTAATCTTGCCAGTTCACCATCTATGTTGTCCATTAAACACCAAAAACAGGATAACAACGAGCCATATAAATAATTTGAATTAATGAAAAGGAATAAAACTAAAAATGCGATAAAAAAAGAAAAAAAAGTTATAACGTTTGCTGAAATCTTTAATTTATCAAGTATATAATAAGAAATTGGAATAGATACTCGTCGAAGCAAAGTGTCTAAAATATAAGGCCCCTCATACTCAATTTTTTCATCCGAGTATATAATTTTTTGAATTTTAACCGGAATAAATATTCCCCAAGCTTTATTACTCATATTTTAAGAGTCTTTTTTTTTAAAGTATTTTTAGCTGCAAGTTTTCTTATTTTGCTACTACTAATAGAAAGTGTTCGTGGAAAAGTTATTACTTTATTTTTAAATTGTCTATTCTTATAGTCGGAACCTTGAACTACAATATCAATTTTATTTTTATTAAGAAATTTTTGATCCAAGATATACCTTCCCGGAATGACTTTATGTACGTTTTTTATACTTTGAAGTATCTCTTTCCTATATTTAAAAGCTAACTCAGGTTTGATTTTCTTATATTTAATTAAATCTTTATCTAACGTCAAAGAGATAATTAGCCTACCATATTTTGAAGCTCTTTTGATTAATCTTACATGACCGTGATGCATGATCGAGCAGGACATATCTAGCAAAACATTTTTAAGGTTTTTTTTTTTTAGTTTTCATGGAAATTTTTATTTCAACAAATATTTTTGTATTAATCCTTTGGCATTATTTTTAAGATATGTTTCACCCAGATGACTTACAACACATCCTTCAATTTTTTTTCTTGATTTATAAATAATAACTTTTTTACTTTTGTTTTTATATTTTATCTTACTATATGTGCAAAGTAATGGTTGATTTTTTTGTGGGTAAATTAAATATTGATAATTATCTTTTAAAAATTTCAATTTATTTTTTTTTACAGCATTTTTGAATTTATTATAATTTTTTAATACATGATATAATGAGCCAATGGTATGATAAGGTCCAGTTAATTTCTTATTTATATGAGTATTTATATTCATGTAAAAAGACTTCACGCTATTTTTAGGATCATTATTGTAAGCGATAAATGAAGCACCGGTTAATCCAAATAATCCTTTGCAAGAACTAAAAGTTGATACATCAGAAAGACTGTGACCTTCTTCAAGTCCGATTGATCCAGTTGCATCTAACATTAATTTAGATCCACATCTTCTTTTAAGAATATTCAATTCTTTAATTGGAACTTTTAAGCCAATACTCGTTTCGACTGGTGATGCACATATCCAGTTGTAATTTTTTTTTAAATTATCTATATTTTTCCATGAAACAGTGTCAATTTTTTTAATTTTTTTAAAGTTATATTTTAGATTTTTTAAAATAAATTTAAGTCTGTCAGAGTAATATCCTGTATTTACAATTAAAATTTTTCCATGAATAAAATTTTGTAAAGCAATTTCTATAGCAAGACTTCCTGATCCTTGAAAAGTTACAATTTTTTTTAAACCAGTTATTTTTTTAATTGAACTTAAAACACTTTTCTCTATTTGAAGATAGTCTACATCTCCCCTCCCAAAATAAGGGGCTAAACCGATAATATTTTCCTCCAATAAACTACCCGGACCAGGTGTAAAAACGATCTTTTTATTTTTTTTGTTTACAAATTTTTTTATTTTCATATTAAGATCTTTCATAAAATTATTTTGTTCCAGGAATAAGTTCTAAAATATTTTTAATTTTTATTAATTCTTTATCTGCCTCAAGAGATCTGCCATTCTTCAATATTGATTCAGCAACTTTATACATTGCTGGATATGCTGCTCTCAACATTTGATTCGCATAGATGACTATTTTGAAACCATTTTTTACCAATTCATCCTCTTTTACTGAATTATATGTTGAAGGAACAGAAACTAATGGAATGAATTTATGATTTTTTCGAAAAATTTTTGAAAACTCAAAAATTTCGTCTGGTTTTTCTTTTTTACTATGTATCATAATTCCATCAACCCCTGCATCAATATAAGTTTTAGCTCTATCTATCGCATCATCAATCCCTTTTTCTAAAATTAAACTTTCAATTCTAGCTATGATCATAAAATTATCATTTATACGTGAATTAATTCCTGCTTTTATTTTTTTTGCGAAATTTTCCTTCGTTTCTTGTTCTTGCTTAACTTCGTTTCCAAATAACGAATTTTTTTTTAAACCTTTTTTATCTTCAATGATTACTGCTGAAATTCCAAGTCTCTCCATGCTACGAACATTGAGTTCAAAATGCTCAATTTTACCTCCTGTATCAGCATCCATTATTAAAGGTTTTGTAGTTACATCGAAAATATTATTTATATTGTTAAGTCTAATGTTTATGTCCAAAGCTTCTATATCTGGTTTTCCTTGAGAAGTTGAATCTGTTAATGAACTTGACCAAAAACCGTCAAATTGTTTTACTTTGCCGTTATTGTTAATAACTAACTTCTCTAATATTAATGCAGATAGTGGATTATGAGCCTCCATAATTCTAGTCAAATCTTTAGCATCTAATAATCTTTTTAAAGTTGCTTTTCTTATATCGGGGGTTGTTCCTAAAATTTTTTGATTTAAAGTTAAACTTGTTGAGGAAACATCTTTTGTGTATTCTACTTCAATCAATTTGCCACCATAACTTTCAAGCGCCTTAATAGCTAAATCCCTATAAGGAGCTAAAGGTCCAGTTAGCCAGTCTGTTCCGTGCACCATAAAATCTGGCTTATATTTTAAAATACTTGGAGCATAATCCCACTCAAATTGCTCGAAAACTTGAGTAACGCCTTTTATATTTTCAATAATTTTTTTTCTATTTTCCCAATTTAAGTAAGGAAGTCTTTTATGATCAGACACTGCTTTATCATTTAACAATCCCACAATTACATCACCGTGTTTTCTTGCCTCTTTTATAATATTTACATGACCATGGTGAAATACATCGGCTGACATACCTACATAAACTTTTTTCATAATTTATAATTATCCTAACATAAATTTTTTATTAATTATTTTTAAATTTTTAGGTCTCCCTAAATTTTCAATTGAACCACTTTTAATTCTAACTTCTAAAAAAACAGATCCAGACATATTAATAAACCTTTTTAATACTTTATTTAAATGAAATTTGTTGTTTATTAAAAGGTATGAGCTAAATCCAAAACTTTTACTTAATAATTTAAAATCAATATGACTAGAATTTGTGCTTTGGCCTCCAACTGACTCATGACTGTCATTTCTTAGTAAAATATATTTAAATCTTTTTCCTCTGAAATTTCTAATTAAACCTAAAGATCCTGTATGCATTAATAAAGATCCATCTCCGTCTATACATATATTTTCTTTGTTAGATTTTAAAGAAACACCTAAAGTGACTGATGCTGCATGGCCCATTCCACCAACCATATAAAATGGATTTATTTTAGGGTATAACTGATTAATCAAAATATTATCTAATTCTCTAGAAATAAAACCTGTAGATGAAATTATATTAGTTTTTATTTTAACATGTTTTACCAATTGATTTAAAAAATCATATCTTAAAATTTTATAATTATTAATTTTTTTCTTTGTATTAAAAATAGTTTTTGATTTAATATTTGATTTCTCAATAAGGCAGGCAATACCTGTCGATTTTTCTTTTGAATGCTTTATAAGTTTTTCAAAACTTTTTAAATCTTTTTTGTTCCTTAATATGCAATATTTTATCCCCATTAAGTCTAAAATTTCTCTGGTAATTTTTCCTTTAGATTGATGTTGAGGTTCGTCATTTGAATTTGGGCTACCTCTCCAACCAATAATTAATACAAATGGGATTGAATAAACATTTTTGTTATTTATTGATATTATAGGATTAATTGCATTTCCAAGACCTGAATTTTGAAGATAAATACAAGGTGTTTTGCCGGTAGCTAAATAATATCCAGATGCTAAAGATACTGCAGTGCCTTCATTGTTAACAGAGATATGGTTTTTTTTAAATCTGAAAATTAAATTTTTCAAAATACTGTCTGGTACACCAGTAAAAAAATCAATTTTTTGTTTTTTAAGTAAACTTATAATTTGTTCAATATATATCATAATTCATGATTATTAAGACTTTCTGATGAGAATAGTTCGATTAGAGATAAGGTCACAGTTTATTTTTTCATTAATGCCAAGAACGCTTTTTAATCTTTTAGTACGATTGTAAATATCTTTTTTTTCAAGAAAAGGAAACTTATAGTTTTCTTTAAAAACTCCAAAACGAGTTGGAAATAGATTTTTTTTAATTTTTCCTCCAATTCTTCTTAAATTTGAAATTTTTAATGTTGCTTTAAACATGAATAAATTATTTTTTTTTGAAAGTTTTTTGTTATCCAAACTTTCCCATATTTTTATCATCTTTTCAGCTGATAATTCATCTTTATCCATTTGAATTTTATTAGAAATTATATCGGGTATTTTATTTGATTGATCTTTATTTTTTTTTGATTTTGCCTCATTAAATAAATTACTAACTGTTTCTGAGAGTTTTTCTAGCGTTTCGACTTTAAATCCAATTTCGTTTGGTATTTCTCTATCAAATTTTTGATTAAAAGGAGTATATGTGATTATTGGTTTGCCAGAAATTGAGGCCTCAATTGCAGAAGTACAACTGTTGTGCATTAAAGCAAAAGAATTATTGATCCACGGTGTAATACAATTATTATTTTCAACATATACATTTGGTAAATCTTCTAAAAAAACTTTCCATGCCTCTTTATTTTCAACAGGATGTGGTCGCAAAACTATATCAAAACCACTGCTATGTTTTGCCAGATAATTTATTGCATAAATAAAGTTAAGAGTTTTTTGATTATCCTCAGCTTCCATCTTGAATTGATCAAAAAAAAACTCAGGATCTCTTTGAAAAAAACCTAAATTTTTGAGGTGTTTAATATTTTGATAGAATGGTCTAAATCTACTCGCCGAAAACATATTTGATGATATTAGTAAATATGGTCTTTTTGGAATATTTTTAGGGGAGTCCCAATATTTAAAGAAATTTGAACGCCATAAATCTGCTCTGGGAGATCCAGTGTTAAATATTTTTTTGGATTGATTTGGGTATACTCTTTTTAAAGTTTCAGTGTCTTCTGAACCCCATCCAAAAACTGCAGCGGATTGTTCTAATGTTTTCTCTGAATATCTCAATTTGGAAAATTTATCATACCCTTTATCAATTAAACCACCCTCTTCATCAATACTTGTAATTTTAGAGCCGTTATTATTTATTTTTTCGTGTCTTAAAATTTTTTCATTGCTAGGAGCTAAAGATGTTGTGTGAAATATGCCAGGGTTAAGGAAGCCACTTTCAAAACCTAATAAAATTTCTGTTAAATGCGACACCAAAACATTGTGACCTCTTGATGCAGCAATGATTCCTAATAAAAGTTTTGCATCTAATTCACGTGATGATGTTTCAACATCAATGTATATATTCATATAAAAAATTAATTATCTAATTACATTTAGTATTCTATCAACTCTTTTATCCCATGTATGTTTTCTAGCTGTCTTAAGTGAATTCTTTCTTAATTTTATTAAGTTGTATTTTTTATTCATTATTTTATTAATTTCAAACATCCAGCTTTCTAATTCATATTTATTGACTATAATTGAGTTATAATTATGTTTTAACACCTCGCAAATTCCTTTTCTTTTAGATGCAAGGATTATTTTACCGGATGCTAGATAATCAAACATTTTTAAGGGAGAATTATAATTTGCAATATTGATATTTCCCCTTCCAAATTGCAGATCCGCATTTGGAAGCAAAAGTATATCTGATTTAATTAATACATTCGGAACCTTTTCATAATTTATATAACCATGGATTTTTATATTTTTTGGAATATTCTTAATATTACCTAGGGGATCTCCATAAATATTAAAATCAAGTTTTTCAAATTTTTCTGCTAATTTAAAAATTAGTTCAATGCCTTTTCCTTTATAAAAACTACCAACATAAGTTAAAGTTTTTATTTTGGTATTATTTTTTTTATACTTAAAATTTTTTATATCTACAGCATCATGAAGAACTAAAATTTTTTTTTTGTTTATTGATGAAAAATTTAAACTTAGGGTTTTAGAAATTAGTATATTTTTTATGATATATTGTGAATTAATAAAATTTAAGTTGATCATAAGAAATTTTGTAAGACCGTTCAATTCATTGTGTATTTCTAGAAAATGTCTTGTTTTCAAGATACACAAAAAAAAACTGGAAATTAAACTTCTTGTAATAATAATCTTAGAATTAGTATTTTTAATATATTTTGCAGATTTATAGCCAAAACAGATTCGGCTTAAAAAATTTTTTATTTTGTTTCTTAACATTCCTTTTAAAGCAATTTTTTTTTTGATGTCCAATAAAAAAATTTTTTTAATACTCTTAAATTTGGTATTTTCTTTTATGTAGGGTAATATTAATTCGACCTCACCTTTTTTAGAAAAGGCATCACACATCTTTAGTACGTGATGAGTATAAGCACTTTTATTTGTTAATGACGTTTCAGCTATATATACAATTTTCATTTTTAATTATAATTTTTTCAAGTTTTGTAGAGACTCCTTATAAAAAACATAAGCTCCCCAAGTAATATCTGGTAATATATAAATCAATAAAATTATAATCGAAATACTTGTCAATTCAGTTTGAATAGATAAATCGAAATTAAGGTTTTTTGCATTGTAAAATGCCTCAATGGTCTCAATTATAAAATAATTAAATACACCTACAGATGCAGGTGCTGCTGGAATAAATTGTGATAAAACCATAACACCGGTTAAAAAAATAATATTTGAAAGTGAAGAAATTGGACTAGTAATTTCAAAAGCTTTGAATATTAAAAGGTCAATTAATATAAAAATAGCCCACACTACTAATGAAAAAAATAAAGACATCCATAAAATATCTTTATTTTTTATTGAATAATTGTAACCTGACACAATATTATCAATTATATTTTTTGGAATGAAAAAAATTTGCTTTTTGAAGTTTACTATAAATATAAGAGAAAAAACTAAAGATAAATATACAATAAAATAAATTAAAATTATTTTATAATTCAAATTAAAGTCATTAAATAATAACGAAACTCCTATTATAAAAGCAATTACAGTAAGATCTATTAATCTCTCAAAGAATAAAATTGATAAACCCTCAAAATATGAGCATCTAAAATATCTTTTTAAAGTAATTGGTGTAAGGAGCTCACCAGCATTAAGAAAAAAAGTCGTATTAAGAAATTGTCTTAAAAGAATGGGTCTAAAATAAAAATTAAATTGTCTTTTTTTATAATTTTTCATTAATAATCTTAGTCTTGCTGCCTTCAAAAAATTTATTAAAAATAAAGATATAATTGCAAAAATTAAAAAATTTAAGTTAAAGTTTATAGAGTTAAATAAATTCCTCAAAGGAATATCTTTAAGACACAAATAAATAAAAAAACAACTTATGGATATTGATAAAATCTTTTTAAGGATTTTCATCTAACCAAATAATTTTTATAATTATTTTTTTCAATGAACATTTCATGCCACATTTG
>MDTB01038192.1_pt1 | contig 13492 bp, 13 predicted proteins | sample 811161 | NCBI WGS metagenome assembly MDTB01 (sample SAMN05326650, study PRJNA326480) | marine metagenome | isolation source: seawater | place: Mediterranean Sea | collected 2009
GCTAAACATTTATAAAGATTTGTTAGGTTTGGTTCCTACAAGATACAATGAGATAGGCAGAGCCATGCAAAAAATAATTACACATAAAAATGGGCTATTGGTAATTCTAAGTGAGGGCGATAATAGTAGTGAAAAAGGTACCTCAGACACACTTAGAGAATATGGCATTGGAGCTCAAATTTTATCGTTGCTGGGTGTAAAGAGAATAAAGCTTCTCTCAAATTCAAAACTTCCAAAAGTGATTGGATTGGAAGGATATGGCTTGCAAATCGATGCGACGGAGGATTTTTAGTGAGACCAGATAATTTAAGTAAGGATGAACAACACTTTAAGGAAAAACTAAAGATTTGCATCGTTTCTGCCCCCTATTACAAAGACGTCACGGATAATCTTATTCGTGGGGCACTAAATGTTCTTAAAAAAATAAAAGCTGACACTGAAATCGTTGAGGTATCAGGCGCACTGGAAATACCTACTGCAATAAGATTGATGGAAAATGAGTTTGATGGCTTTATTGCAGTGGGATGTGTTATCAGAGGTGACACGACACACTATGAAATAGTGAGTACAGAAAGCTCTAGAGGTCTTACTAATTTAGGTCTTGAAAAAATTTGTATAGGTAACGCCATTTTAACGGTCGAAAATAGATTGCAAGCTGAAGAGAGAGCGGATCCTAAAATTTTTGATAAAGGTGGGGAAGCTTGCAAGGCCTTGTTGAGTGTTATCAAAATAAAAGGAAGAGGTCATTAAAATCGTGACCTCCGCTAAATCCTATGATTATAAAAAGAACACGATTTCGAGACTATTTGCTGTGCAAGCGCTATTTCAAATGGAAGCGAATGGTAAGCGCTATAGCGCTATAAAAAAAGAACTTAAAGAAACGTTTTATATGCATCAAATACAAGGTGCAGAAATTTTGAAGCCGAATTATTTATTATCGCAAAGAATAATAGAACAAGCTGCTAAAAATCAAATAAAGATAGATATTAATATCAATATGGCCTTTAACAATCTATGGAATCTAAAAACAATCGATACTACATTAAGAGCCATTCTTAGAGCCGCTAGCGGAGAGTTATTGAATAGAAAAACCCCAAAAAAAGTAATTATGTCTGAATATGTTTCAATAACAGGAACATTTTATCCTAACGGACAGGAACAAAAACTTGTAAATGGATTGCTTAATAAAATTATAGAAGATCTTTAAACTTAGTAAGTTTTTTTCTTAATAATTTCTTGGGAATCAATTTGCCGACCTGCCCCCTCTTACCCATCCAGTCACTAATCTCCTCATTTTTTGGAAACATTTTTTTTATAACACCATCATTCTTTTCATTTTGCGAGAAAAGCATGGCGTCCAAAAGAGATTCTTCCTTGTAACGTTGCAATCGCACACCTTTACCCTTTTTTAGCAAGGGCAACTCCTTTATTGAAAAAATCAGCATTTTAAAAGATGTACTTAAAACAATAATGTTATCACCGGTAATTGCTTTCAACCCAATAACTTCATCACCCTCGCCTAGTTCAAATATTTGTTTTCCAGCCTTTGTAGATGAATGTAAGGAGGAAAAATCAACTGCAAACCCAAGACCATTTTTTGAAAATATTAGGCCTTTATGTTCTTTTTGAAAGGGAAGGATGCTAACAATTGAGGCGGCACTCCCTGTTCCAAGCATTAAATTCAGGGGTTCACCGTAGCCCTTATCTTTCTTTAGTTGGTCAAGAGCTAAACTGAATGATCTTCCTTTTGAAGTGATAAACAATAATTGCTGGCTTCTTGATAATTCAGCGATGAACTTAACCCCATCACCATCTCTAAATTTGAACGAATTGACACCAAGGCTGTGTCCTTTGTAAGACCTTATCCAACCATTTTCAGATAATACTACTGTCACGGGAAAATCATTGATTGTATCATCTGGGAAAGATGAGCGATAACCTTCCTCCTCAGGCTCTATTAATGTATGTCTTCCACTGAGATCATAATCAGCAAATTTTTTCTTTAACAGCATCAATTCGTTTTTTACACTTTTCCATTGAAGCTTTTGATCCTCAAGTAAGTCCTCTAATGCCTGTCGCTCTTGCATTAATTCCTGCTGTTCCTTTGATAGTAGTTCTTCATCTAACCTTCTCAACGCTCTTAATCGTAAGTTCAGAATTGCCTCAACCTGCAATTCACTGAGGCCGAATTCCTCAATAATTGCCGTTTGGGGAGCATCCTCCTCTCTAATTATATTAATTATGCGATCGAGATTGACAAAAGCCTGTAGCAATCCCTCTATAATCTCTAAACGCTTATCGATGTTATTTAACCGATAAGTAGATTTTCTTATTAATATTTCTCTACGGTGATCTAAAAAAACTCTGAGTAATTCTTTAAGATCACTAACCCTCGGAGAAATTCCATCTATCAGGACATTAAGATTTACAGAAATCTTTGTTTCTAATTCAGTAAATTGATAAAGGGAAGTCAACAAATTTTCTTTTTGCACATTTCGAGATCTTGGCTCTAGAACAATTCTAACCTCTTCTGCGCTCTCATCTCTAACGTTTTGTAAGAAAGATAATTTCTTGCCAGAAATCAAATCAGCGATTTTTTCTATGAGTTTACCCTTCTGAACTTGATAGGGTATTTCATCTATCACTAACTGCCAGTTGCCGTGCTTTAGATCCTCAAAGTGATGTTTGGCACGTAATCTGAAGCTTCCCTTACCCTCGGTATATACTTTAATGACATCCTCTTTATTATCGAGGATAATACCTCCAGTTGGAAAATCAGGGCCAATTACAATTTCTGATAGTTGTTGGATAGTAGAATTGGGTTTATCAATCATTAATATGCAAGCTTTTAGTAACTCAAGTATATTGTGGGGCGGAATGCTGGTAGCCATCCCTACAGCAATTCCAGATGCTCCGTTGGCCAAAAGATGAGGGAAGCTCGCTGGAAGCACACTTGGTTCATGGCTTGAACTGTCATATGTTTCCTTAAAATCTACAGAATCTTCATTGAGGCCTTCAAGAAGATCAATAGAGTACTTCGATAGCCTTGCCTCAGTATATCTTTGAGCTGCAGGGTTATCTCCATCAATATTTCCAAAATTCCCTTGACCTTCAATAAGTGGATATCTAACACTAAAATCTTGAGCAAATCTAGCTAACGCATCATAGATCGCCTTATCACCATGAGGATGATAATTGCCCATAACCTCCCCAACGATTTTAGAACATTTTCTAAAATTTGATTGAGGGTATAGCCTAAGCTGATTCATCGCGTAAAGTATCCTTCTGTGTACCGGTTTAAGACCATCTCTGGCATCAGGGAGAGCCCTATCAACGATCGTCGATACCGCATATAAAAGATATCTTGTCTCCAATGCAGTCGTAATATCTTGTTTTTGGTTCATATGTTAAGTATTCATATAACGTAGTTAATGATGTTTCGATTTTGAGCTAAATTACTTGGAATATAAATTAAACTCAATATTAGAAATAAATAAAAATTAAACTACATGCTTCCTCATGAGGTGGGGGGCATAAAAAGGATGTTCAATGATTTTAGAAAATGCTCACATAATTATTATCATAGCCTGTCTACTGGTAGTTATAGTTCTAATGATAGGCCTCGGTGGATTTGCTTTTGGCGGTGACTTTAACAAAAAGTATGCAAATAAAATTATGCGTTTGAGAATACTTCTCCAAGCTATAGCAATACTACTAATTATTGTTTTCGTTTATTTTTCAAGAGGAGAGTAGGTTGATAAAATTGAATAAGATTTACACCAAGACTGGCGATCGTGGAGACACGGCACTCGGCAATGGGGAAAGAGTTCTTAAGGATACTCTTAGGGTCAGCGCTTATGGGAACGTTGATGAGCTTAACGCTAGTATCGGGGTTATTACTCTTTATGCTAGATCAGATTTAAAAAGGAAACTTAAAAACATCCAAAACGATTTATTTGATCTAGGTGCTGACTTATGCGTTCCGGTTTCTGAGGAAAATAATAAAAGATTAAGAGTGTCTTTAAACCAAATAGAAATAATTGAAACCGAGATAGATGAAATGAACAATATACTTGAGCCTTTAAATAGCTTTGTCTTACCTGGAGGAAGCAAGGCGGCTACTTTCTTACACCTTGCCAGAACTATTTGCCGAAGAGCAGAAAGGAGTATTGTTAGCTTAAGATCAAAAGAGAAGATAAATGACAATACGCTTGTGTACTTAAACAGACTGTCGGATTGGCTCTTTGTTGCCTCAAGAGTAGAAAACCAGGAGAATTCAACTGAGGTGCTCTGGTCCCCAGGAAAAAACAAATAAAACGTCTTGTATGAAGTGTTTAACTAGTGCATATTTTGAATTTAAATTCAACTAAAGAGATAAAGAATAGATGAAAATATTGGTCCCAGTAAAGAGAGTGCTTGACTATAACGTCAAGGCGCGAGTTAAGGTTGATGGAAGTGGCATTGACTTGGCAAATGTAAAGATGTCAATGAACCCATTTGATGAGATAGCACTGGAAGAAGCGATAAGAATTAAAGAGAAAGGCGATGCAGAAGAAATCATTACTGTTTCAATAGGTGTTCAGCAGAATCAAGAGACTTTGAGGACTGCATTGGCTATGGGAGCAGACCGCGCTATTTTAGTGGTTGCCACAGATGATGTCCATAATGATATTGAACCACTAACAGTCGCGAATATACTTGCGGCAATTGCTCTAAAACAAGGACCATCACTTATTTTGTGTGGCAAACAGTCAATAGATAACGATTTCAACGCCACGGCCCAAATGTTATCAGCAAAACTTAAATGGTCTCAAGCGACTTTTGCGTCAGAAATTCAAGTTGAGAAAGATAAGGTTAGGGTGACAAGGGAAGTTGATGGTGGACTTCAGACCATAGATGCAAAAATTCCAGCAGTTGTATCAGTTGATCTTAGACTGAATGAACCTAGATACGCTAGTCTTCCAAATATCATGAAGGCAAAGAGAAAACCTCTCGAGGAAATCAGTCCAGACGATCTTGGAGTTGAAATGACACAAAGGCTCACAGTCCTCACAACAAAAGAGCCGGACACTAGAGAAGCAGGGTTAATACTGGAAAACGTAGATCAACTAGTTGAAAAAATTCAAGAAAATGTTGGAGGGTAAATTGATGAAAATATTGGTTTTGGCAGAAATAAATGATGGTGAACTCGCCGAAGATCAAACTAGTAAAACTGTGTCGGCTGCAACTGCATTAGGCAAAGTCGATGTTCTTTGTGCTTCAAGCAAGTGCACCGATGCGTCGAAAAAAATAGCAAAAATGGAGAATGTAGAAAATGTTCTTGTATTAGAAGATGCACTTTTCGCTCAAAGCTTAGCCGAGAGTTACAGCGAGACCTTGATTGATACCATTAGCGCATATTCTCATGTGTTTGCGCCTTCTAGTTCTTTTGGAAAAAATATCCTTCCGAGAATTGGTGGAATGTTGGATGTAATGGTAATATCAGATGTTTCTAAAGTTATTTCAGAGGATACTTTTGAACGGCCAGTTTATGCCGGTAACGCGATACAGACAGTTCAGTCTATAGATACAATAAAATTACTGTCTGTTAGAACAAGCAACTTTGGTGCAGTTCCTTTGACAGGCAACGCGAACATAAAGAAAATTAACTGTGCCACTAACAATACACTTACCACGTTTATTGAAAATAAAATTCAAACGAGTGATAGGCCAGAACTTACTTCAGCCAAAGTGGTTGTCTCTGGAGGCAGAGGTATTGGCAGTAAAGAAAATTTTGAAATAATTGAGGGCCTTGCTGACAAATTAGGAGCAGCGGTAGGTGCCAGCAGAGCAGCGGTAGACTCCGGTTTTGCTCCAAATGATTGGCAAGTCGGACAAACTGGAAAGGTAGTAGCGCCTGATCTATATGTCGCAGTGGGAATATCGGGGGCAATACAGCACTTGGCGGGTATGAAAGATAGTAAAGTAATTGTAGCGATCAATAAAGACGAGGAGGCTCCTATATTTCAGGTGGCAGATTTTGGACTGGTAGATGATCTTTTTAAAGCAGTTCCTGAAATTGAAAAGAAAGTTTAAAAAGTATAAAGTTTATTTATATCTAGCGATAAAAATTAAAGGGTCACTTTTGTAAGTTTGTATGTAAAATCTTCACATCGTGTTTTTTGGCTAACAAATGCTTATGTAGCTGCTCAGCGACAAACACAGACCTATGCTGACCCCCAGTGCAACCAAGACCAATCGATAGATATGACTTCCCCTCTCTTTCAAACGCCGGTAAAATAGTTTCCAGCATCTCAAACATGTTTTTTTTGAAAGAGGCCCAACTTTTGTCCTCATGTAGATAGTCTTTGATCTCATCATCAGCCCCATTCAAATCTTTCAAACCGTTTACCCAATTTGGGTTCTTTAGAAACCTACAGTCAAAAACCATATCAAGCCCTGTAGGAGACCCACTTCTAAAAGAAAACGATTGAAGCATAATTTGAATACTTCTCTTGTTTACCAACGGAAAAATAGACCCTAATTTCAATCTTAATTCATTGGGGCTTGTATTACTGGTGTCTAAAACAAAGTCTGCCTTTTCCCTTAGAGGAGCGATTAGCTTAAGCTCCCTTTTTATTGATAGTTCTAGATTATTTTCTCCAGGAACTGGATGAGGTCTCCTAGACAGACTGAATCTATTTATCAAAATCTCTAAACTACACTCTAAAAATAAAATTAAAACACGAGATTCTGATAGTGCTTTCCAGTTACTTATTTCTTTCATTAAGTTTTGGAAAGAAAAACTCTTCGATCTTACATCAAGGCCTATAGCTAATGGTTTATCTACTAAGCTTGTAGGGGCTACCCGCGGTATCAAGTGAACAGGCACATTATCAAGCGTATCAAATCCTTGATCATCGAATATATGGATAACAGTGGTTCTTCCTGCGCCCGACTGTCCAATCACTAAAATTAATTCATGCTTGTCTACCAATAGTTACCTTTCATTTATTTTTAACTAATAAAATGTGGTTAAAGAAATAAACAATGTTACTTACTGACAACATATTTTTAATTGTTTTTTTACGTTATTTATGGTTAATCAAGATAGTGTAACATGGTGTAACAGTCAAACGGGAAACGATTCTTGGTGATCATATTGTACAGAACGGGAGTATCCTAAAATTAGCATATTACACAAAAACTTGAATGAAATTAAGCTGGTTGAAGAGGCCATAAAGAATGGCGAGGGGAAGCTAGGCAAAGGTGGTTCTCTAATAGTTTTTACCGGGGAAAAGACTGGAAGATCACCTAAAGACAAACATGTTGTGAGAGAATTAACTACCGAAGATAAGATATGGTGGGAGAATAACCGACCTATGTCGGCTAGCCATTTTGATACGCTTTACAGCGATATTTTAGAGCATCAAGAAGGCAAGTGCCTTTACTCCCAAGCTCTACAAGCTTCCATAAATACAAATGAGTTTTTCAATATTGAGGTAACAACTGAGTTAGCTTGGCACAGCTTGTTTATAAGACATTTGCTGAAAGTTCCATCCGAAGAACTTTTACTTAATTTTGAGCCCAACTTTAAAATTATAAATTGTCCTTCTTTTTTTTCTGATCCTAATAGACACGGCTGTGTCTCAAAAACAACTATTGCTATAAGTTTTGAAAAGAAACTAGTTCTAATTTGTGGCACAGGGTATGCGGGTGAAAACAAAAAATCAATTTTTACGCTTCTGAACTTTTTACTTCCTGAAAGATCTACGATGCCAATGCATTGTTCTGCAAACCATGCTATTTCAAATGAAGATGACGTAGCATTGTTCTTCGGTTTGTCGGGAACAGGTAAGACAACCCTTTCCGCCGACCCAGACAGAGTTTTAATTGGTGACGATGAGCATGGTTGGAGTGACACTGGTGTGTTCAATATTGAAGGTGGCTGTTATGCAAAAACAATCAACTTAAGTTATGAGGATGAGCCACAAATTTTTTCAACTACCGAAAAATTTGCTACAGTAATTGAAAATATGAATTACGATAAAATTGATAGATCACTTAAATTTTCAGATCCTTCTATTACAGAAAATATGCGGTGTGCCTATCCGATTTCTTATATTAAAAATTCATCAAAATCTGGATTTGGAGGAGTTCCAAAAAATATAATTTTATTAACGTGTGATGCTTTCGGTGTACTGCCTCCTGTGGCTAGACTCACCGCAGCTGAAGCCGTTTTTTACTTTCTATCTGGCTTCACTTCAAAGGTGGCAGGAACTGAAGAGGGAATAAAGGAGCCCGTGCCCACTTTTTCAACCTGTTTTGGTGCGCCCTTTATGCCTCAAAAACCAGAAGTATACGGTAAACTTTTGTGGAACAGGATCAATAGCACACACCCCGCATGTTGGTTGCTTAATACAGGATGGAGTGGTGGAAGCTATGGAGAAGGAAAAAGAATATCGATAAATTTAACCCGAAAGATTTTAAAGTTTATTTTAAGCAATAAAGCAGAATTCGAGACACGAACAGACAAATTTTTCAATTTTTCTGTTCCACTTGACATAGATCAGGTACCAACAAACTTGCTAAACCCTCAGAAAAATTGGGTAAATGAGGAAGTTTACGATAAGTCTGCAGCTGAATTAAAATCAATGTTTGTGAATAATTTTCAACAGTTTTCTTCAATTAATGAAAAGGTAGATGATGTTTATAGCCGCTTAAAAAATGACTAAAGCTTTTGATCTGATTGGAGTTGACGGTACCTCATCTGGCTGGGTTGCGGCAATAGGGAACTCGAAGAAAAAGTGTTTGTCTACCATAACATTTTCAGAGAACCTTGGTAAACTTCTTTCAGATTATCCTGACAGTGTGGTGGTTATAGATATGCCGATAGAATTAAATAAAAAAAACTATTTGAGAAAATGTGATGTTTTAGCAAAAAGATATCTTGGGAAAAATTTCCAATCGTCAATTTTCATTCCCCCGTTGAAAAAAGTTCTTAAATGCACTACCTATCCGGAAGCGAATAAGTTAAGCAAGCAAATAGCTGGAAAGGGTTTATCAAAGCAGTCGTGGTACTTAAAAAATAAAATTAGCGAGGTACAATGCCTTTCTAAGTTCTCTACCAATCTTTATGAGGGGCATCCTGAGTGCAGTTTCAAAATGCTTAAAAATGAGCCCCTAAAGGCAAAAAAAAAATCAGCCCTTGGAATTGTTGAAAGATTAGACCTCTTGAAAAAAGAAGGTTTGGATCCTTTATCAATTGATTTGAAGTTAGGAAATAACTCCACTATAAAAATTGATGATGTTTTGGATTCTATGGTTCTCTTTCTAACAGCATTAAGAATAGTTGAAGGAAGTCACTTTTGCCTGGAAAAAACGGGAACGTTAAATGGTGATGATAATGGAAAAATTTTTATTTAGATTTTAATTGAATTTATAGCTGAATATAACATATAACAAAGGTCAAGTTAGGGAGAAATTGTAGTGGATATATCTAGGCCGGTTAACAACGAAATTGAGCATGAATTTCTGATAGGTGACGAAGAGTTAGTCAATAAGGCTCTAACCGTCGCTAGTCTACTAGATCAGTACATCAATGATTTAAAAGTTTTGGCTAGAATGAGTTTTTGCAACTCAAAAGACAACAACGAGCATCAAAGTAAGTTACATGGACTAGCGTGGACCGCTACATACGTGGAGGCTCTTAAACAAATGTCCATCTGGGCAGAACAACTTTTTAAGAGTGGAAGCTTGAGCAAATCAGAACGGATAATATTAATTTTGAGCTTCAACGAATACCTAAATCAGCTTTTTGGCGGCATAATGATGTCTCAGAACGAAATAGTTAGGCCTGTTGACCTAGATAATAAAAAGGTGGTTTTAAGAAAATTAAATCGCAAAGAGGTTTTGTTCTTCAAGGATGAAGTGAATGTGGATCAACTAAGGTCAGAATTAATTGAACTGATTATACAAAATAAAAGTACATCTTTCATCGGTAACGATGGTTTAAACGAAGATCAGACCATAATAAGAGAAGCGTTTCATAAGTTTTCTAAAGAGAAAATAGAACCATTTGCGCATGAATGGCATCTGAACGACGAACTGATACCACTAAGTGTGATTGACGAACTGGCGAGCCTCGGTGTATTCGGTTTGACAATACCAGAGGAGTTCGGAGGCACAGGACTTGATAAGATAACGATGTGTGTAGTTTCTGAAGAACTCTCACGCGGTTACATTGGCGTTGGAAGCCTTGCTACCAGAACAGATATTGCATCTGAATTGATCCTCTGCGGTGGTTCTAAAGAGCAGAAAGAACATTGGTTGCCAAAAATATCATCTGGCGAAATCATGCCTACGGCGGTTTTCACGGAACCAAACACTGGATCAGATCTGGGCAATCTACAAACTCGTGCAATTTTAGAGGGCGAAGAATATAGCGTTACTGGAAACAAAACATGGATAACGCATGCATCAAGAGCCAATCTTATGACTTTACTAGCACGTTCGGATAGAAACAAAAGTGGTTATAAAGGCTTATCTATGTTTCTGGCTCCCAAAACACCAGGAAAAGGTAATGTAGATTTCCCCGATAAGGGCATAAAAGGTGGAGAGATCGAAGTTTTAGGGTACAGAGGTATGAAAGAGTATGAAGTTAGCTTTGATGATTTTAGGATTGATAAGAAAAACTTACTCGGAGAAGAGGAAGGAAAAGGGTTTACACAGCTTATGGAAACTTTCGAAAGCGCTCGCATCCAAACGGCAGCAAGGGCAATTGGTGTTGCAAAAAATGCGTTTGACTTGGGCCTCAAGTACGCTGATGAAAGAACCCAATTTGGGAAACAGATCATTAACTTCCCGCGCGTTAGAGATAAGTTAGTGAATATGGCTGTTGAAATTATGATTGTGAAGCAACTCACTTACTTCTCAGCTAGAGCTAAAGACGATGGGAAGAGATGTGATTTAGAAGCAGGAATGGCTAAACTTTTAGCCGCTCGGATTGCTTGGACTGCTGCAGATAATTCCTTGCAAATCCATGGAGGTAATGGCTTTGCCCTCGAGTATCCAATAAGCCGGGTACTTTGTGATGCACGAATACTTAACATCTTTGAGGGTGCTGCAGAGATACAAGCCCAAGTTATCGCAAAACGCATCTTAAGTTAGAGTGATTTGAATGAAAGCACCCTATTCCTCAAACTAAAAAAGGAATCCATTTGAAAGCTCCTTACGGGTTGGAGGTTCTTCTTAATAAAATATTCAGTTAGTTTAAAACCATTTTCTAAATCGGCTTTCGATAGACTTTCGACCGGTATACTAGTCCACAAAAACTCAGGGAGTACCAATAGTTTGTTCTCCCACCCAATACTCGATTTTCTAGAAACAGCGCATCCACTTCTTGGCGATACAAACTTAAGGTCTTCCTTCGAGCCACTGACTACGCACTTACCTATATCAAGCCCAAAACCTAGGCTTTTTAACAATTGAATCTCCCATTCAATATACTTTCTATATTTTTCTTTGGTGCTGAATTCACCTTCAATATACCAAATTGTTTTTTTGTATAGTTCATCAAAATCAACTCTTTCAGGTAAAAAGGTAGAGCAAAGCACGCAAATCAAGTTGAATAGTTCCAATCCACTCCTCTCTTCACTAATTTTATGGAACCTAGATTTTGTCAATTCAATTTTGAAAACTCCTAGACTCTCCTCAATTCTAGAGTTCCAGCTTAAAAACAATTGGTTTCCGGGCTGTATCAAAGGTTTATTTTTCCTGTTGAATGCTCCCCTTAGCAGGCCAATTCTTCGACCTAATGACGCTGTGAATACGTCTATCAGGGCTGACGACTCACCATACTTTCTCACATCTAGAAGCAGTCCTTCACCTTGCCAACGCAACTCTCAGAGACCCTGCTTTAAAAAAAGGCTATGTAAGTCAAAGCTTTTTGATACTACCTCAATAAGCCATAGGTCGCCATCGATATCAGTTTGTTTTTTAAAAAAAACATTTAGCCTTTCTTCCGTAAATGTATTTAAAAATTTAATTTTCTTGCCCATTTTATAATCATTGACTCTGTGATATACGTCGAAAAGGTCTTCCCCTTTGTCATGCTTTATAAAAATTGCACCTGCATCACTATCACCTTTATGCTCTATGTATACCTGAATTCCCTGTCGTTCCAAACTCCAACGAATTGCGTCTACAATCACCTTTGATTTTAAGTTCATGTAACCGTTAACTTGATTTCTTTATCTTCAACCTGATAAACAAGTGTACTCTTTTTTTAAGATATTTCTCCATATCTCGTCGCGCTTGTATAGATATCATTTTTATCGACCCTCCTTCTTTTCCTAAGATTATAGGCTTATAACTCTTCTTATTAAGCCAGACCGCTTGGTATACCTTCAAAGACTTATTATTAGTCGGCTCAATATAATCAGTCTTTATTTCTAAATTATAAGGTATTTCTTCATGAACATACTCAAAGATTTTTTCTCGTGTTAACTCGGATAGAAACTTTTTTTTATCAACATTATTTTTGTAGTTCTCATTGAATAACCATTCATTATAATATGCCTGTTGATCTAACCATTTAGTAAAACTTTCTGTTCCCGATTTTTTACTTAGGGAAATGAAGAATGTTTCATCAAAATTAATAACCTCATTAATCTTCTTTGTAATCTCAAAAAGCCTTACCTTTTCTATACTGTCAACCTTATTGAATAATAAAATTTTTTTTCTAAACCTACTTTCCTTTTTTTCAAGCCAGTCACTAAACTGAGCATCTATACTCTGGCTGCTTTTCCTATTGTCAACCATGTAGATTATTATATCTATATCTTCGGCAACCGCTTTGAAAGTTTCAGAAATTCGAATATTTTTCTCTATTTTATTTAGCCCAGGGGTATCAAAGAATATTAATTGGCTATCGTTTTTTGTAATTACACCAGTAGTGTTTTTTTGGGTGGTCTGCGCTTTTCGTGAGACAATAGATACCTTTTCTCCAATAAGAAAGTTTATCAGAGTACTTTTACCGACATTAGGCTTTCCAACAATCAACGCTTTCAGTAGCTTTCTTTGAGGATCACTCATTAATATTTTTAATCTTTTTTAAAATTTGTTCTGCTGCTTTTGTTTCTGCCATTCTTTTGGTAGAGCCATTTCCCAGGGCCTTTAATCCAGAATCTAAAAATACTTCAACATAAAAATCAGGATCATGATCAGGCCCTGTTCTGGATACTTGTTTATATGTTGGTGGCGCTTGTCCTCTAGATTGTAACAATTCTTGTAATGCAGTTTTTGCGTGTGTTTCAATATCTCTGACGATTTCTATCTGCTTCCTCCAAACCTGTAGAACTAACTCTCTAGATGTCTTGAAACCTGCATCTAAAAAAATAGCACCAATTAATGCCTCCATAGCATTCCCTAAAATCTTATCTTTTTGACGGTCATTAGTTCGAGTCACGGATTTACCCAATGTCAATAAATTTTTCAATCCAATTTCTTTAGC
>MDTB01099255.1_pt1 | contig 13492 bp, 12 predicted proteins | sample 811161 | NCBI WGS metagenome assembly MDTB01 (sample SAMN05326650, study PRJNA326480) | marine metagenome | isolation source: seawater | place: Mediterranean Sea | collected 2009
CATTCGTCGCGATCTTGAAGCATCTGCCCCGCGTGGCATGGGGGTGTTGGATCCACTTAAAGTGGTGATCACTAATTATACCGGCAGCGAGCCGTTAGACGGCCCTTGGCATGCCCAGAACGACACTCTGGGGCGTCGTGATCTGGCCTTTGGGTCTGAGCTTTGGATTGAGCGTGAAGACTTCGCTGAAGAGCCTCCGCCAAAGTTCAAACGGCTGTCGCCGGGGCAAATGGTCCGGTTACGCTACGCCTATATCATTCGCTGTGATGAGGTCGTACATGATGCCGATGGCAATGTGATCCAGCTCAACTGCAGCTATTTTAAAGATTCGCGCAGCGGCTCTGATACCTCCGGTCTCAAGCCAAAGGGTGTCATCCATTGGGTCGACGCGGCTGCTGGTGTGCCGGTTAAGGTGTTGGACTATGGGCGGCTGTTCAAGGTGGCCAACCCCACAGCCAAGACCTTTTTAGATGACATTAACCCAGAATCTCTACGTGAGTTGACCGCTGTGGTCGAGCCGGCGATTTTGGCCCATCCAGCGCAACAGTTTCAGTTCGAGCGCCAAGGCTATTTCTGCAAGGACAGTGTGCTTGCGGGTACATTCAACAAGACAGTGAGCTTGCGCGAAGGCTATTAGTCTTTGCTGGGAGAACAACGTGGACATAGCCGAGCACATTACTTTGATGGAAGTCAGCCCTCGGGACGGTCTGCAAAACGAGTCGGTTTTGCTTGCGACGCAGGACAAGCTCAAGTTGATTGAACATGCCTTGGCTGCGGGAAGTAAGCGCATCGAAGTGACTAGTTTTGTGCATCCTGATCGGGTCCCGCAGATGGCTGACGCAGAAGCGCTGTGTGCCTTGTTGCCCTCGGGAAATGCTCGGTACACTGGTCTAATTTTGAATTCTCGCGGCTACACACGTCTGCGCGCTAGCCAGCTACATGAAGCGGGTTTAGTCGTTCCCGCCACCGACACGTTTGGCGAAAAAAATCAGGGTGCAAAAGTATCTGACTGCGTGGCTATGGCGCGCGAGATCATTGCTGACGGGCGGCAGACTGGGTTTCCAGTGCAGGCAACCATTGCCGTCGCTTTTGGCTGCCCGTTCGAAGGTGAAGTGCCCCTCGAAAAACTGTTGGCCGTGGCTGAAGCGTTGCTCGAGGCAGGCCCAGTGGAAATTGCTCTCGCCGATACGATAGGCGTGGCAGTGCCCCTGCAGGTTTTTCAAGCCTTTACTAGGTTGTTGGACGCCGCAGGCAGCATACCCATGCGCGCGCACTTTCACGATACTCGTAACACTGCTGTGGCCAATGCCATGGCCGCGATGCAAGCGGGAGTGACCGTTCTCGATGCCAGCATCGGCGGCATCGGCGGTTGTCCTTTCGCACCTAACGCTAGCGGCAATGTTGCCACCGAAGACTTAGTGTATATGTTGGATCGCAGTGGCATTAACCATGATCTTGAGCTTGCGCGACTGCTTGAAGCCAGCGCCTGGCTGGAACCCCTTTTACAGCCAAACGAGATAAAGCCAAATGGCATGCAACCAATCGACACGCCATTAACGGCAGCGTCAAAGCCCATAAAGCCGTTACCTTCGATGTTGCATAAGGCCGGCATTTGGCCTCCTCAAACCCATGCGTGGGTAGCTCATGAACCAGACTAGTGAAAGTTTCTTCGGCCATCCCATTGGTCTCAAGACCTTGTTTCTAACCGAGATGTGGGAACGCATGTCGTATTACGGCATGCGCGCATTGCTAGTGCTGTACATGACGGGTGCCGTATCTGGTTTCAATCCCGGGCTTGGCTGGACGCAATTCGATGCTCAGGCGATCTATGGCATATACGTAGGCATGGTCTACTTCATGGTGGTGCCAGGTGGTTGGTTAGCTGACAACCTGCTTGGTCATCAGCGCGCAGTGCTTTATGGCGCCATCATTATTGCGTTAGGCCACGTCACTTTAGCGGTGCCGTTGGATGGAACGTTTTTCCTTGGGCTAGGTTTGGTGGTGATTGGTACTGGGCTGTTAAAAGGCAACATTTCTACCATTGTCGGCAAACTTTACGCCGATAACGACAGCCAGCGAGATGCTGGTTTTACGATCTTTTACATGTCGATCAATATCGGCTCGACCATTGGCTTTGCTGTTTGCGGTTATCTCGGCGAGAAGATTGGCTGGCACTGGGGTTTCGGCGCCGCCGGAATAGGCATGATCTTCGGCGTTATTCAGTTTTTGCGCAGCCGCCATTTGTTAGGCGATGCCGGTGTTGAGGCCAATGTGATGCCGTTGCATCAGCGCCAGCGGTTGCGCGGTTACGCGCTGGTGGTTGCGGCGCTGTCCTTTGCTTTGGTGCTTTGGATCTATTTAGGTGGTCTGCCTGTATCGCCGAAAGTGTTTGCCGAAAATTTCGCTTACTTCTTAACGGTGATTGCCGGGCTGTACTTCCTCTACCTGTTTTTTCTGGCCGGCTTGAGCGCTGGCGAACGTAAGAACATTGTGTTGCTGTTCGTCTTGTTTGTTGCCGCTGCGGCATTTTGGTCTGGCTTCGATCAATCTGGTGGTTCGTTAAACATCTTTGCGCGAGATTACACCTCGCTGGACGTATTGGGTTTTGCCATGCCCGTGTCCTGGGTGCAGTTCTTCAATCCAATTTATGTTGTGGTGTTTGCGCCTATGTTCGCCGCCATTTGGTCCTGGCTAGGGCGGCGTAATCTCGACCCTTCGCTGCCGGTTAAGTTTGTAATTGGCTTACTCTTTATGGCACTGAGTTTCATTACCATGCTCGCTGCTGTAGCCCTTGCATTAGAGAGCGCGCCGATCGGCTTGCAATGGCTGCTGATCACCTACCTTCTGCAAACATGGGGAGAACTCACACTGTCACCAATCGGCTTGTCGGCGTTTTCTCGCTACTCACCGAAAAAGTATGTTGGGCAGATGTTTGGGCTGTGGTTCTTAGCGTCGGCCATCGGTGGTGTATTAGCCGGTCTGTTAGGTGGTGAAGCCTTGGATGACGGGCTGTCGAGCATGACGCCGATCTTTACCTTTATGGTGCAGTACTACTTGGGCATTGCCCTGCTGTTGCTGGTATTTGCTTATCTGCTGCGGGATAAGCATAAAGTTTCGGCCTAGGCCCGCGATCGGCAAGCGCAGCGGCCCAGTTGAACATAATGTTCCCCGCTATGGCGGATCATTATCTAGCGACGTTGCTAGCTGGGTGTGCTTGCGCTTATCAATGCGATAGCCCGAATACAGCACAGCTGCCAGCAGAGCTGGCAGAATAGTCATAGGCGAGTCCATTACGCCCAGCCACCACACCACGTTAGCATCCACTTGGCCGGGCACCGCCCGGGCTGGAAAACTAATCATGTCTAGGGCGATGCCAGCGATCAGCGTGCCAAGGGCGCGATCGGCCTTAGAGAAAAAGGCTCGCGCCGCGTACAGAATCCCCTCCTGGCGTTGCCCATAGCGGGCAGCGTTTTCGTCCGCAATATCTGCCAGCGCCGACATCACACTAATGTTCAAAATCGAGCCGCTGGCACTGCCCAAGGCATGGAAGCATAGAATTGATGGGAACAATGAGTCACTGCCATTATCAGGAAACAGTCCAAGCATGCGCAGGCACACCGGCATGGCGTCAAACAAAGCTAAACCAATAGTGGCAGCAACAATGGTGTTACGTTTATCGAAACGCTTATGAATATAGAAGGTCAGTAGGAAGCCGCACAGATAGCCGCTGATGCTGCCTAAGATGAACCAACGGATTTGATCTGGAAGGAATTCCCAGTAGTAAAGGTTCATGTAGTTGTTGAAGGCAGCGCGCATGCCCAAAGTCAGGCTCAGCAGCAGCAACCCTAGCAACAGATACAAATAGTTAGGATTGCGCAAAGCTTGCATTAGATCGCTATAAAAGCCACTGAAAGAGAAGCTTTGCAGGCTTTCCTTGGGCTGGCTTAAGGTCGGAATCCGGTCTCTGGTGAACCAAGCGGAGGCATACAGGGCAACGACTACGATCACGCTGGCGCTTGCGCCGAAGTTTCGATATGCCTCAGGATTGAGCAAACCGTTAGCGTACTCGGCGGTGGCGTAGAAGAAAAACGTCAGGCCAAAGAAATGCGCTCCGGCGCCACCGATGTAGCCGCCAAAATTGTTGTAACTCATGATGCTGGAGCGTTCGTGGTAGTCCTTAGACATCTCGCCGCCGAAGGCCAAATGTGGGACAAAGAACAGGGTCATAAACACATGCATCAGCACTGAAAACGTTATCAGCCACACAAAAAGCTCGCTAGTCGTTAGCCCTTCAGGTGGGGTAAACACCAAGTAAAAGCATAGGGTGATGGGAATCGGAGCAGCCAACATGAACGGGTGCCTGCGCCCCCATTTGCTGTTGCGTAGCCGGTCCGACCAGGAACCAACTATCGGGTCGGTTATAGCGTCAACAATCAGTGCAAGGGTAGGGCCAAGGCCCGCCAGCGTGGCAGGTAAGCCAAGCACTTGGTTGTAGTAAAGCATGACAAAGAAGCTGAACGAATAGAGACAAATTGTCTCAGCCGTGGTGCCCAGACCAAACAAGACCTTGGTGCGTACCGGAATCTTATCCATTCTCCCCCCTTGGACAGATCTGTTTGTATCTTTGTGGTATTCAGCCTAATTAGCGTGTTGTGCCCGCCAAAGCGCCAGTCTAGCGTTGTGTTCCCAGGCGTCTACCTTAGCTGCCCAACAAGTGGTGTTGAAAGAAGGCCAGAGCATAATCGTCTCCCCAGCTATCGAAACGCCAGTTTTTCAGAAAAGCCCCATGGCCGCCTTGATCGATAAGATCGACAGAAATCGTATCTGGCAACTGTCGATACATGGCGGCTGGGATAATTGGGTCATCTGCTGACGCTAGAATATGCGCGTGCACGCCCTGTAGCCCATCGCCAGTCAAATTGTAGGCGGCGTAATAGTCCGCGGCGTTGTCGAAGTCGGTTTGTTCGCGAATGAAGTAATCCGTTAGCGAGAGCATGGACGATAGACGCATGACCGAGGAAAAGTCGTAAAGCTCTGGATAGGCGGCCTCTTTGCGGCGCCATAACTTTCTCCATTTAGTGACAAAATAGCGCTCGTAAATCGGGCTGCGAAGAATGGCTTGAACGGTGTCTTGCGGGCTTACCGCAGGGCAGACGGCCAGCGTGGGTAAGTCAGGGAGGGCGCGGGCGACACGCAGAGCGAAGTTGCCGCCCATGGAGTGGCCGATAAGGCCTGCTTGAACACCAGGGAACATGGCCCGCAGCTGTGCAACAAGAGCCACCACTTCATCAATCATGGCCGAGTGAAAGAGCCCAGGGTTGAGGTGCGCGGTGTCGCCGTGATCGCGCAGCACGATACGCGCAACATTGAAGTTGTGACGATGAAAGGTATGCGCTCCGGATAATACGTAAGTGGAACTGGCATCACCCAACCAGCCGGGGATAATCATGATCAGCGGTGCACTTGCTGTGCTTGCACGATTTAGATGAACCACTAATTTTACGCCACAGACTTCGATGGTTAGTTCTTCCGCGGCGGATTGAAAGGCCTGGCGCCAACGAGGCTTGATAAGTTTACGCCCCATGCTCGACACAATTGTCTGTGCATTTGGCCCTGCTAGCCCTAAAGGTGGAACGAAAGGCGTAGCAAATCTGGTTTGCATAATACTGCTCATGCTAAGGCAGCACACGGGTTGGCGGCACGCGGCTGCTGCCTAACGCAAGCTGATCGTTGGCATAAATGCGCTGTCCGTTAATGCCACGTTCCTCTAATAGTTCGATAATGCTTTGCGCGCCGGCAAGATGCGCTGCGCCAACCAAAACAAAGAAATTGCCCTGAGCATCGAGCAGGGCAGCGATTTTTCGCGCCATGCCAAGGTTGCGCTGTTGCAACAGAGTATAGGCAAAATGCTGACTAAGCGGATTGTTCCCCACCTGGTCGGTGATCGTGGCAGCCATCGCTTGGTCATCGCCAGACATGTACTCACGCATCAGCGCTGCAGTCATAGGCTCGATGTTGTCAAGCTCGGTCAAAGCGTCTTTCAGTACCGCGATTTGGACGTCGATAGGCTGGTTAAAGAGCACATCAAATTGCAGGCCAAGGCTCTCCAGCTCAAGGATGTGTTTTGGACCTTCAGCGCCATTGTGCATCTGCCGAATAAAGTGATTTTCTACCCCAAGCTCCGGGTCATAGCCCAGTGCCACCAGGCTCATTAGGGATAGCTGTTGATAGGCGAAGGCTGGCTTAAAACCCTGCATTTGGCCGAAAGGAATGCCGAACTCGATGCCGGCGGTGACCAGGCTTGCATAGGTATCGCTATCCATAGACTGACGCAATGATTGTCCTGGCGAGAGGCGTGCATAGCGCAGCAACGTTGCTTGAAGTTCGGCTGATGGAGTTTTTTCCTGGTCTACTTCCATCACCAAGGTCTGGCTGGCAGCAAAAGCCTGTGCATATTGGTTGGGCAAGGGATACATCCCGGCCTTCATGGCATGAATCGACCCAGCGAGATAGATTGTGCTGCTCGGCCCCTGGTAACGCCACAGATACAGCGGTCGATCAGGGTCTTGAGCGCGCAGCTGAGTGCCTCGAGTGATGGGCTTGCCGTTCGAGCTGATCAGCTCACAGTAGCTGCTTTGGCGGCTGAGCTGGGAGTTGGGCTGGGCGCTAGATTGTGCATTTAACCGCGTCGGCAGGTTAGCTTCGCGACAACGCGCAAGAGCAGCCGCGGCCGCTTTGACGCGATCTGATTGTGCGCCGCTCGCATAAATAGTTGCTGGTTCGAGGCTGAAAATAGCCTCGGCATGATGTGCCGTCGCGCCAGTGCTTGGCTGAGATTGTGCCCAGGCTGTCGTGGTGGTGAGTACCACAACGGCGGTTGCCAGGGTCACTACCGTGTTGAGTAAAGGTCGTCGCAAAAGACTCATCTGATCGACTCGGTTCCTCGAGTTAAGGCAAGTGGGTAGTTGTCTGCAGTCTTAGCTTGCATTGGCACCTAGATCTATGGGTTCTTCGCCAATGGCGCGAACGGCTTCCATCACTAGCAAAGCCACTTGCTGCAGCTGCACTTGATCGGCGCCGCGAATTACCAGATGAGTGCCGTATCTGCCATCGAGTAAAAACGGATAGCTGCCTAAGTCGACGTTGGATTGTTGCGCTTGGATGTCCGCCAGCGCGTCAGCGATTGAACTTTCTCCAGTAAATGCGCGCACGGTATGGCTGTGGATGATATCGCCGCTGTCTAGCTTACCTTCTAGAGACGACAGCATGGCCTGCATCACCCGAGGGATGCCTGCCATGACATGGACATTTTCCATGGCAAAGCCCTGCGGGCCGCCGGTGGGATTGTCGATTAGCCGGGCACCTTGGGGCACTCTGGCCATCAGCAAACGAGATGCCATCACATCGTCAGGTGCCGGTCTCTGACGGATTCGTTCAGCGATCTCGTCACTTTGTACGATGGGCACGCCAAAGGCTTTGGCAATGCATACTGCCGTGATGTCATCGTGGGTTGGACCGATACCGCCAGTGGTGAACACATAGTCGTACTGCGCGCGCAGTTCATTCACTGTGGTCACGATGGTGTCTTCAATATCTGGAATTACCCGGCAGTGCAGGATCTGGATGCCCCAGCTGCCCAAAGTTTTAGCCAGGTGGTTGAGGTTGGTATCTTGGGTGCGTCCAGACAATATTTCGTTGCCGATAATAATGACGGCGGCGCTGACGACGGTGGTCATATGACGTTATGCCTTGTTTAAAGGCCGAAATGGTAGCAGAAGGCAGCCGCCCTTGGGGCGTCTGCTAATCTACTTTTGGTTGTTTTACCTACTTAAAAAATTTGGTTTGCGTTTTTCTGCGAAAGCCTTGCGACCTTCGGCGTAGTCTTCGCTGTTAAAGCAGGCGTCTACCATGGCACGTACTGCGCCAACTTCATCCTCGCGGCTGCCGCGCTCCCAGGCATTGACTGCTGCCTTTGCCGCTTTCACCGTGAGAGGTGCATTACTGGCTATGTTTTTGGCATATGCGATGCACTGGGCCTCGATGTCCTCGCGTGAGTAAATAAAGTTGATCAACTGCATCGATTTAGCTTCTTCCGCTGGCATAAAGCGCGCCGAAAACATGATGTCTCGGGCTTGGCTCGGCCCCACCAATCGTACCAGTTTGGCCAGCCCTTCGAACTCATAGCCAAGACCAAGTTTTGCTGCGGGAATGCCAAAGCGCGAGTCTGGGGTAGCAAAGCGGATGTCTGCCGATAGTGCAGTGGCCAAACCACCACCAATGCAATAACCCTCAATGAGCGCAATCAACGGCTTGTCGATGGTATTGAGCCAGTGCGTAGCACGTCCGGCTATCTCTCCATAGCTTTTGCGTTGTTCAGCATTGGCGCGTTCTTGATCAAACTCTGAAATGTCGGCTCCAGACACGAAGGCCTTGCCTCCAGCACCGCGCATAATGATCACGCGTACCTCGTCGTTGGCGGCAAAGTGCTCGAGGATGTCGCCCATGCTGGCCCACATTTCTAATGAAAGTGCATTGTGGCGGGCCGGATGATTAAAGACCATCCAACCGATACCGTCTTCGATATGAGCTTGCATTCGTTCAGTAGCTAGTTGCAGCGGTTGCAGTTGTGGCGACATGGCGTCCTCTCTCTTTGCTAAATTCTTTGCTTTATACTCTCGGGCCTGGCCTGCCAAACTGGCTCAGGCGTAATGCTTAGCCAACAAGACTTCCCGTTACGTCATGGGTTGGCCGAAACTCAATTCGAATCCTCAGACCTAGCAATGGCTGAAGAGACATGGAGGGTAACTATGGACTTCTCGCTAACAGATGAACAAGAACTGATTCGTCAGGCTGTGGCCAAAACCTGCTCCGGCTTTACCGATGAGTACTGGGCGGAAAAGGATGCCAAGCACGAATTTCCTTGGGACTTTTACAACGCCATGTCTGAGGCGGGCTGGATCGGCGTGGCTATTCCCGAAGCCTATGGCGGCAGCGGTCGCGGCATAACCGAGGCCAGCATTATCCTCGAAGAGGTGGCAGCGTCTGGTGCAGCCATGAACGGGGCGACGCCGCTACATTTATCCATGTTTGGCATGGAGCCTGTGGTGAAGTACGGCTCCGAAGATATGAAGCAAAAATATTTACCAAGAGTGGCCAGTGGTGATCTGCATGTGGCTTTCGGCGTTACCGAGCCTGACGCTGGAACTGACACAACCTCCATTAAGACATCGGCGCGCCGTGAAGGCGATCAGTATATTGTGCGCGGCCGCAAGGTGTGGACCACTAAGGCGCTTCAGTCAGAGCGAGTGCTGTTGCTGACCCGGACCACGCCCCGAGATCAAGTAGAGCGCCGCACCGACGGCATGACCTTGCTGCTGGCAGAACTGCAGCGCGACGAAGTCACCATTTCGCCCATAGACAAGGTTGGGCGGAACGCTGTGGCAACCTGCGAGGTGGTTTATGACGATCTGCCGGTCCAGGTCACAGATCGGGTCGGCGAGGAAGGTAAAGGCTTCCAGTATTTAATCTCTGGGCTCAATGCCGAGCGAGTGCTGATCGCCGCCGAAGCGTTAGGCATCGGCCGCGCGGCTCTTAACCGCGCGGTGAATTACGCCAATGAGCGCGTGGTATTCGGTCGTCCCATTGGCAAAAACCAGGGCGTCGCCTTTCCGCTAGCCGAAGCCAAAATGCGTCTAGATGCTGCGGAACTGATGATTCGCAAGGCCGCCTGGATGCTGGACAGTGGACTGCCCTGTGGCGCTGAAGCAAATATGGCCAAGTGGTTGGCTGCTGACGCCAGTTTCCAAGCGGCAGATCAGGCCATGCAAACTCATGGTGGTTTTGGCTATGCCAAGGAGTATCACGTTGAGCGTTATTGGCGTGAAGCGCGCCTAATGCGGATAGCGCCGATTTCTCAAGAGATGATTGCCAACTACGTCTCAGAACATGTGCTCGACCTGCCGCGTTCCTATTAGAGCGAGCTAGCATCGTCCTTCGCTACACAATGTAAGGAAGGGCAGAGATGGACAATAAGGCAATCATAAAATCTTTCGTAGAGGCTTGGTCGCGCCTTGATGCCAAGGAATTGGCTGGCTATTTCACCGACGACGGCACCTACTACAATATGCCCACGAAACCCATGACGGGTCGTGACACCGTGCAGCAGTTCATTGCAGCGTTTACCGAAAATTGGACCGAAACCCAGTGGGATATCGTCAATTTGGCGGCAGACGGCGATACGGTTTATTGCGAGCGACTTGATCGCACCAAGACCATAACGGGCAATGTGGACTTACCGTGTATGGGGGTCTTTGAGATGCGCGATGGCAAAATTCACATTTGGCGCGACTATTTCGACCTTGCCACTTTCACTGGTGCGATGCGCTGATTTCTGACGCCCAGCGCTAGCGCTAGGTTTTAAACAAGCCCAGCGCTAGGTTTAGATAAGAGGTTTAAGTTAGAGGTTCCAGCTCCAGGTCAGTGACTTTACTGGGCGAGAATCTCACCAACCCGGCGTCGCAGTGCGGGGATAACATCGCTTTCTAACCACGGTCTGTTTTTCAGCCAGCGATTGTTACGCGGGCTTGGGTGGGGCAACGGCATATACTTTGGCCAAATTTCTCGCCAATCTTTCACGGTATCTGATAGCGACTGCTTTTGCCGATCTGGCAGATACCAATTAATGGCATGACGGCCCATCAAAATCGTTAGCGAAATACGCTGCAATTGATCTGTCAGCGGCACACGCCAGGCTGCCGCACACTCCTGCCGTGGCGGCAAGTCGCCACCCTTGCCACGCCCTGGATAGCAAAACCCCATGGGTACAAGCGCGAAGCAGGTTGGGTCATAAAACGTACTGTGGTCCACCCCAAGCCAATGTCGTAGGCGGTCGCCGCTGGGGTCGTCAAATGGGATGCCACTGTTATGCACCGCCGTGCCCGGGGCTTGTCCAACGATCATAATGGCTGCATTTGGATCGGCTTGAAGCACTGGCCGAGGCCCCAGCGGCAGGTGGTCCTGGCAGATGGCGCATTGTTGAATGTCTGCAATGAGCGTGGCAAAAATCCTGTTACTACCGTGTGTGGTCATGGCGATCCTCCGGAGCGTCGATAAGATTCGTGCGTTTGGTCAGTCACATCCCCATTAATCTCGCTCGCTCGAGTGTCTTCTCGATCATGCGAATGCTGGCCGCATCGAGCATAACGCCATCTATGCTGACGGCGCCGATGCCGGCGGCAAGTGCTTCTTGATAGGCAGCATGTTGTTTGCGAGCTTTGTCGAGAGCTTCGGGGTTCGGGCTGAAGACTGCTTCCAGTGACTCTTGCTGACTGGGATGGATCGCCCATTTACCGGCCATGCCCAGAGCTGCCGCGCGTTTAGAGTCTGCGATCAACCCCGCCTGGTCTTTGAAATTAGCGTAGGGCCCATCGATGGGATCGAGTTCATTAGCTCGAGCCGCAACAATCAGCTTAAAGCGCGGGTAGTGCCAGATGTCGCCAGGATAATCGCCGCTGCCGCCGATGGTTTCGATTTGCATAGACTGGCTGGCCGCATAGTCGCCCATGCCTAAGACCAGGGCCTCAAGGCGGTTAGAGCAGGCGGCGATAGCATCGACATGCGTCATGCCTTGCACATCTTCGATCAGCGCCTCGATGCCGATGCGTTTAGTTAATCCAAGCTTTTGTTCTAGTTGGTCGAGCAGCGTATGCACGAACAGCACGTCTGCAGCCTTTTGCGTTTTTGCCAGCACCAAAGTATCAATATCGTTACCAGCACGGGTCACGAGTTCGATTATGTCATCGTGGCACCAAGAGGTAGTGACGTCGTTTATGCGCACGCTAACGCAGCGGGCTTGCCATGACTGTGTTTGTAAGGACTCAATGATCTGGTTACGGGCGCTGTTTTTTGCCTCTGGGGCGACGGCATCCTCAAGGTCGAGAATGACTCCATCAATGCTCAGTGCTGCTGCCTTAGTGAGCATCGCAGCCGAACTACCAGGCACACTAAGCTGACATCGACGGGCACGCACGGGCTGGTGTGAAGAGTCTGGTGTGATCGATTGCATAGTGTGCTCCTCGCTCGCGCTGTCTGTTAGACCTTAACGCGATAGCGCGCGCAAGTGCTAGGCATCGGTGGTATGGCGACGAATAAACGTTATCACAGCGGCGTTGAAATCATCCGGCTGTTCCATGTTCACTCCATGCCCGGCCTCTAAGCTGACGATAGAGAGGTTGCGCATGTGCTTCTGGGCCCAATTCTTGTAATCCATAAAGCGTTTTTCTTTGCTGCCATGACACATTAATGCCGGCACAGCGTTGGTTGCCGCGATGTCCCGAATAGAGGTATTTGGGGTGGTCGCCAAAATGGTATTCGCCACACCCAATGGTGATAGCTGGGCGGTATCTACCATTAGGGCAGATCGGGTGTTTGCAGAGAGATAGCGCGCGCGGCGAGGGTGCACGGGCATTTTGTTAATCGCCTCGATGCCTCCGGCTAGAACATCGGCCGCAGACTTTGGCCCGGTCTTATGCCAGTGAGCGATCTGGGATTCATCTGCGAAGGCTGAAACAGAGTTGGTAAAGATATGGCCGCGCACGAACTTAGAGTATTCGTTGGCATAGCGAATGCTCAGACCCGCGCCTAAGGAATAGCCACAGGTAAACCATGTTTGGGCACCTAGCTCTGCGCGAATGTGCTCAAACTGGAGCATATAACTGTCGGGGTAGTACCAGGCAATATCCGTTGGCGCCGGGGATTTACCATGCCCCCATAGTTCTACCGTTACCGGGCGGCATACTTCGCCGAGGGCGGCTAAGTTGTCCGTCCATTGTGCGGCAGAGGAGATGAACCCGTGGACCATTAACAGGAAGGGTCCACCGCCAGGGTGCACTTGGTAGGCGATGCGCGGATGAGTCTCGGTCATAGTCTTGCTAATGGCTGCTGCGGTGTTCGGTTTTTGCGTGTCTGCTTGATTGCTTGCTGTTTGATCCTTCACAAGGATACCCGTCACGACGCTAGTTGGCGGCGCTTGGCAGCATGCTAACATGGTGGATAAGGGTGCCGGGAGGCTGAGTGCGGCTTCGCCAACTGCTTGTGGCAGGGGTGTAAACGATTGAGCATCGTTTGACAGTGGGCGCCCAAAACATGTCCGCATATGCGGAATAGGCTAACGTCAGGGCAATAGCGAGGGGATGGCTATGACTTACGATCTGTTAATCAAAAATGGCACTGTGGTGGATGGTTCAGGTGGCGCACGTTATCGCGCTGATGTGGCCGTCAGCCAGGGTAAAATAGCGGCGATCGGGCGCATCAATGAACGGGCTAAACAAACCATCGACGCCGAGGGCCACATCGTTTCGCCGGGATTCGTCGATGGCCACACGCATATGGATGCTCAGGTGTTTTGGGATCCCATTGGCTCCTGCTCTTGTTATCACGGCGTGACCTCGGTGGTGATGGGTAACTGCGGCTTTACCTTGGCACCGTGCAAACA
>MDTB01209882.1_pt1 | contig 13491 bp, 13 predicted proteins | sample 811161 | NCBI WGS metagenome assembly MDTB01 (sample SAMN05326650, study PRJNA326480) | marine metagenome | isolation source: seawater | place: Mediterranean Sea | collected 2009
ATATTTTTTTTTTAATGGTAATTTTATTACTTTTTTTTCTTTAGCTGAAATGTGAACACCAAATATACAACTCATTACTAAAGTTGCGTTATCTATGTTCTGATAAGAAAATTTACTCTCAAAGACTTTTTTAATTGAAAAACAAGTCATTTTTACAACATCAAACTTATGTTTTAATTTCATTTTTTTTGTTAATGGTTTAAATAAATAAAAAAATAACGGTTTTTTTTTCATTTTATTGGGTCTTTTTTTAAATGAAAAACTATTGTTAATCTCATCAATTGTAACTTCTAAATTTTCACTTTTAATTAAAATAGTATAAGGCAAACCTGTATTTTCACTTAGATTGAAAAAAAGCTTTTTATTATTATTAAAGTAAATTATTCCATGACCTCCTGGGTCCTTGAAAATCTTTCCTCTAGGATTAATAGTTCCAGTTTTATCTATATTACCAACAACTGAATTAGGTTTCTCCTTAAAAAAGTAAAAACCTAAGTCAAAAAATGTTGATCCCATATTACCTAATCCTGCAGAGGGAGAATTTACAAAAATAGTAGATGGTTTTTCCCTATATTTATTAAATAATTTATTTACCATTAAAAAATTTGGTGATAATGATCTATGTGTATTTACAATTAATCTAATTTTTTTTTTCTTAACAATTTTATTTATAGCTAGAGAATTTTTATAAGATATTGATAATGGTTTTTCAGTAATTATTTTTTTGATGCTACTTTTTTTACAAAATGAGTTTAAAATTTGATATCTAGATTTTGTATTTGAAGCAATACACAAAAGATCAGCATTTATATTTAATAACTTTTTATAATCGTTTGTAAATATTAAATTTTTTTCAAATTTGTGATTTGCAATATTAATTTTTTTCTTTTCACAAACAGCCAATATATTAAATTTCATTAATCTAAGAGCTTTGTAATACCTCTTGCCCATTCCACCAAATCCTATTAAAATTGCTGTTTTGCTCATTTAAAAATATTTTTAAATAATTTTATAGCTTTTTTATCTTTAGATAAAAATTTAAAATCTGATTTTTTTGTTTTCATCGATTTATCACACATAAAAGTAAGAAAAGAGATTTTTTTGTTAATTTTTAAATACTTTTTTTTATATGGGAGTTTTCCATGAAAAAAAACTGCTTTTCTAATATTATTTTTTTTAAATAATTTTTTCAAAAATAAGAGGTAGTTTTTTAGATTAATTGTATAATTATTTACAATATTATTTGACTTGATATTAGATGGAAATCTACTAGACAAGTTTAGTTTACCTACAAAATCTTTACCTTGGTGAACTCTAGGTGAATCAATAAAAATATAATTTGATGAAACCCTTATCAGTTCACTTATAATAGATTTATAATTACTATTGTGATTTAAAACACCTGTGCAAAAGCTTAAAGAATATTTATTGTTTTTTTCTTTTATTTTCCCCCTTTTAAGATTTGAAAACTTTGTTTTGTTTGAATTTTTAAACTTTATTTTGGCTGTATCAATAACATTCTTTTCAAAATCTAATCCATGATAATAAATTTTATTATTAAAATATTTTTTGAATATTTGATAAAATCCACCAACAGCGCATCCATAATCAATTATAGACTTAATTTTTTTTTTTTTAATATAAGAAAGAGGTTTGCTTTCAGATAAGTATAAATCAGATATCTTGTTTCTATTATTTGCATAGAATTCAACTACATTTTGTTTTCCCCATTGAGTCATTTATTTTAACCTTAATGCAGTATTCAATTTCCTTATAAATTTTTTCATTATTTTTGAACTACCTAATGTTGCTCTAATATATCTGTCATCGTTATCAATTTGCATTGGTCTTACAATAAATTTATTCCTAAATAAGTATTTTATAACTTTATCTACTTTTCTTTTATTTTCTAATTTAAATAATACTGTATTAGAATATCTGCCTATCATTTCTATATTTTTTGATTTAAGAAAATTTTTTAACAAACCTCTTCCCTTCTCAACTTCACTAACATAGTTTTTCATCACGCTAATATTTTTAATAAGAAGTCTTACTAGCTTCATATTAAATGCATTTATTTCATAAATTGGTTTTATTGAAAGCATATAACCAATTATTGTTTTGTTTGAAATTGTGTATCCAACTCTCATTCCAGCCATCCCAAAAGCCTTTGAAAACGTTCTAACCACAATTAAGTTCTTACAAGAATTAATTAAAGATTTTGCAGTAACATTATTAAAATGATAATATGCTTCATCAATGATAACTAAAGCTCCTATTTTTTCAGATAGTCTACAAATTTCTTTTATTTGTTTTAATGAAAGCATTACTTCAATTGGCTGATTGGGGTTAGCTATTGCAACCAATTTCGGTTTAACTTTTTTAATTTTATTTTTAAGTTCACCAAAATAATCATATTTTTTGACCTTGAGACTTATAGGATAATGTTTTGCTCCAAACATTTTACAATAAACTGGATACATAGCAAAACTTGGGTCACAAGTAATTACACGGTCACCTCCACTGATAAATACATCAAAAACTCTCAGCAGACCTCCGTCGGCGCCTTCATGAATAATAATTTGGTCATTTTTAACTTTTAACCATTTTGCAACTTCCTCATAAATTAGGTGTGTATCGGGATATGTTCTGAGATCAAAAGATGTGATTTCTTTCTTTAGCTTATTCATAAATGTTTTCGAAAAGTCATCAACTCTTTCATTTCTTTCCATTGTAAAATAGCCCTGTCTATTGCTTAACCAGTGAGGTTTTCTCTCTACAAAATATACAAATTTTTTTGGCTTAATTTTCATTTTTTAATCCATATCTGATTATAAAAAAAAGGTAAAGACATACCTTTTTCTTTTACATTAAGTTGTTTTTTTTGTTTAAGTATGAAACCAGCAGAAGACAAGTGCTGTCGTATTTTATTATTATGTTCATTATAATTCTCGTTTACTTCAACTAAAATTTTTTCAACACTTTTTAGAGTATTTATAGATCCTTTTAAAATTAAGTGTTCAATTCCATCAACATCAATTTTAATATAATTTGGCTTTTCAAAATTTAGTTGCTCTACTAATTGGTCAATAGAAAACCCAACTGTTTTATAATTAAATTTTTTTTGTAATATTTTTCCATGATGATCTTTGCTCTCTCCATAAGAAGAAAACGCACCTCCCCAAACTTTAGTTGTAACAAAAAAATTTTTAAATGATTGATTGTCAAATAATGGGAATGGAACTATAGTTATCTTATCCGTTAAAGAATTTATATTAATATTTCTAGCCAAAAACTCAAGATTAAAAACAGATGGCTCAAATGAATATACTTTGCAACCAATTTTTTTTGCTGCATAACAGCTGTATAATCCAACATTTGCTCCAATATCCCAAAAAACTTTTTCTTTTTTAAAATCATCAATAAAATTAAGAGTATCTGGCTCCTTTGTAGAAAATGTTTCAATTCTATAAAAATTCATTCTATTTGGTGAGAAAAACTCTAAATTAATATTATTATGTGATATCTTTTTTTTTTCATACAAAATAATTCCTATTATTTTATCAATTAAATATCTTCCACCGTTAAACCTAAAGAAAAATTTTATCAAACCTCTAGTAAAAAATATTGCAATTTTTTTTAAAAAAAACTTCATCTTAAATATTATTAAAAAGTTTATCTATGTTTGCTTTATAGCTTGATTGAGAAATATACTTTGTGAAATCTATTTCGTCGCTTTTAGAAATTGTATTTATGCACTCTATGAAGTCATCTTCTTCATTAATGTAATATAGAGGTTTATTTTTTTTTTTAATATCTAACTCAGCATCACAGTGCTGATATCTTTTCCATCTATCTAAAAGAATTACGGGACAATTTGAATTTAAAGAGTCCTCTATTGCACTTGATGAAAAGCTTATGGTGGCAAAAACTTTATTTAAAGCTTTTGTAATTTTTTCTTTGGAAAATTCAAGATTTTTAAAGATTTTTTTTAAATCATTAAAATTATTATAATTTGTAGGATGTAATTTTATCAAAAATTTAAAGTTATTATTTTTAGCGATTTTATTTAAAAAATATAAATTATCTAAAAATTCATAATACATTTCAACGCCAAGTATTTGTATACTTCCAAAATCTTTCATGGTTACTGCAAATAAAATTTTTTTTAATCCATTCCTGCTTTTTTTATTTTCACTAAACAAAATATTTCCAGTATTTATCACTTTTTTATAGTTATTTTTTTTAAAATAATCTTTTGCTATAGAAGATTGAGAAGTATGAAAAGTGGCGTTTGAACTTGTAATTGCTTCAGATATAGTTTCCTTATAAATTTTGTCAAAACTATTAAAGTTTTTTGATAAGGTCCCATGTGGAATACACACAGAATTGATATTTTTCTTTTTAGCTAAATCTACAAAATAACCATGAATATCTCTTGTAAAATTTGTAATCACTAAATTGATTTTTATTTTTTTGAAGAACTTATCTATAGCCTCTGATTGGTTATGTAATTTAATAAAGGTTGATTTCTCTTGGCTAGCTCTAAAATTTAAAACCTTGGACAAGTCTTTGTTTTTATAATTAAAATTTATTTTTGGTAACTTAACTTCCTTAAAGCTTTGATTTTGATCTGACTGTATTTTTATAAAAGTAACCCCAAGAAAATTAAAAATAATTTTTTTAATTAGATTTATTTTATCAGAGTCAAAAAGAGGCACAATCATCATTCTACCTTTTTTTTTTAAATTTAAAACAATTCTAAAAAAATTATAGCCTAAATTTGTAATTAAAGTATAATTTTTATTTTTATTTAAACTAGAACTTATTATTTTAAACTTTTGATATTTACTTTTTGAATAATTGAAATATTTACAGTTTTCTAAGCTTATTATTTTTATATCATTAATTAGATTTAAGACTAAGTATGAAACAAAATAATTTTTTTTTGAATACCGGTCAAAATATCTATCCCACCCAGAAATTATAATTTCATCTATTTTATTTCTTTTTTTTAGTTGTTCTATTAACTCTAATAAAAAAGCGATAGAATGAAATCTAAATCTTATAATGGCTTTAAATTCCTTTTTATGGCTTTCCACAAATTCACCATTAAATATTATTTCATCAATTAATTTTTTTGAGTGTATTAGGGTATCTTTGTGAAAATTTTTCGTAACTAAATTTATTGGATTATAAAATTTAATATTATTATTGATGCAATAGATTTGTGTTGACAAATCTAAAGGTAAGAAAATTACCTTCTTTTTAATTTTTTTTAAAATAAATTTTATTTCTTCAACGCTTTGGGCTACGCAAATACTTTTTGACATAAAATTCTAAATATTCGAAATCTTTATAATTATCTAAATCAAGGGCTTCTTCATCTCCTACTTCGAGAAAATAAGGTTTTTTCCCGATCCTACATTTATATTTTTTTAAGATCTGGCTTCTTATTCCATAAAGACCAGTTGTCTCTTGAACCAATGGGGTAGCATCCTGACTTCTTGGTAAAATTTTTGGATTATAATTTACTGGATTGTTTTTGTACCAAAACCAAGAATAAATTGTTTTGATTGTAGTAATAGAGTCATATTTTTTATTATTTTTTAAAATTTTAATACTTTTGTTTATTGTATCTATGCTAAGTAAAGGTGCAGTTACAAATAATTGAAAATAAATATCCGCTTTAATAATTTTTGAATGGTAATTTAACAAATCATTACCATTTGCTGAATCTTTTGATAAATGTTTTAACCTTTCAATGACTTTAATATTTTTATTCAAACAAAATTTTCTAATTTCCGAACTATCAGTATCGACGTAAACCTCGTTAAAATTACATTTTTTTAACTTGTCTAATAAATAAGTATATAAAGGTTTCTTATTAATAAGTTTAAAATTTTTATTTTTAACTCTTTTTGACTTTGATTTAATTGGTATAATTGCAACTATTTTCATCTAAAATTAATCTTTACAAATTTATTTATATGTTCACAAATTTTTTTTAAATCATTTTCTTTTAAAGATAAGGATGCAGGCAACCACATAAGTTTACCATTGAGATATTTTGAATTGTTTAATGTTTTAAATGTTTTTTTGTAAGGCTTATTGGTATTAATTGGTTTCCAAAAATACCTACATTGAATGTTTCTTTTTTTTAAGTAATTATACAATTTATTTCTTTTATAACATATCACATCCGTCCATAAGGGCACCTCGCCTTTATGCAATTTAAATCCAATAAATCTGAAATTTTTATTTGGCTTTATATTATTAGTGTAAAACTTGTAAATTTTTTTTAGTTTTGAGATCCTCCAGTTTATATCTTGAAGTTGTGACAACCCCAAAGCAGATTGCAAATTTGTAAATTTGAAGTTGTAACCTATCATGTCATAATTATCTTCACCATTTCCAGTCGGTTTATTTCTTCCCTGATCTTTCAACTTACATAATTCTTTAAAAATTTTTTTTTTATTAGTGACTACAATTCCACCCTGTCCTGTTGTTAAAATTTTATTTGGTGCAAAAGAAAAGCAGCCAACTTCACCAAATGTTCCATAAAACTTTCTACCAAATTTTGACATAAAAGCCTCTGCAGCATCCTCAATTACAGGTATTTTTTTATTTTTGGCGATTTTCATGATTTCTCTTATATTTGACCCTCGTCCTGAAGTATGAACCGGAATTATAGCTTTTGTATTTCGAGATATTTTTTTTATCAAATCTTCTAAACTAATTAAAAGGTTATTTTTATCTACATCGACAAGTATCGGTTTTGCCCCTGCGAGGCTTACAGCATTTGCTGTTGCAGGAAATGTTAAGTTTGGAACTAGAACCTCGTCATCTCTTTTTACCCCTATTGCTTTTAAAGATAAAAAAATTGCAATGGTTCCGCTAGTACATGTAACTACGTACTTTACTTTTAAAAGTTTAGATATTTTTTTTTCAAATGCTCTTGTTAAGTTTCCCTCATTAATAAAATTTGAATCTAAAACTGTTTTTAGTTTATTAATACTGTCTTTTTTTTTAATAAAAGGTTCTGCTAATCTAATTACTTTGTTCATAAATATCTTGCAGGATTTCCAACCACCTTTGAATTATCCTTAATATTTCTTATAACTACCGATCCAGCCCCCACAATACAATTTTTTCCAATTTTAATTCCTTGTTTTATTATTGAACCAGCCCCAATGTAAGAGAAGTCTCCAATACTGGCGCCACCGAGTATTATACTCTTTGGTGCCAATGTAACAAATTTTCCTATAGTTACATCATGATGTATTTGTGATCCTATGTGAATTTTTACTCCATCTTGAAGGCTAACCCTAGATGAAACGACTGCTAATTTATTTATCAATATTCCTTTTTTTTTCTCAATTTTTTTTAGGGTTGATGGGGATACTAAAGAATTTTGGGAAATTAAATTAATTACATTTTTCCCATAAATAGATTTTAATTTTTCTCTCATTTTTCCATCATCTACTGCTATTATTACTTGTGGATTAAATTTTTTTTTAATTTTTTTCCACTCGATTGGGTTTTCTTTTCCTAAATTTTTATGTTTATAAAAATATTTTTTATTTTTAAAATTTGATATTAAACCCAAGTAAAATCTTTTGTTTTCTAGAATAAAATCGTCAAAATCTGGATCAACTCCAACCATACAAAAGTTTCTTTTAATCATATAATTCATTAAAATTTAAAGTTAGTTTTGCCACTTTTTTATTTTATCAATTAACTTCATAGTATCATTAGCAAATTTTAGATCACACACTGTATTGTAATCATTATTGAGAATAGCTTTATGTTGTTGAAGGTAAGTGAAGTTATTATTGAAATTTCTTAAGTTTTTTTTAAGAATTTTATTTTTATATTTAATAATGTATGAGTTAGAGATTAAATCTAAGCTAACAGCGAAGTCTTTAGCATCAATAAATATTAATCTTTTTGGTATTTTTGAAAAGTAATTAAGATCAAGACTTAAATTAGTTTTTTTTACTTTTCCATTTAAGTAAAGATAATCCTCAGTATTTTTTGTAATTTTTGATATCCGTCCTTTCTTAACAAATTTTATAGATATTTTACCAAATATCCATCTTATGTAATCAATTTCATGACTTAGATCTAAAATGACTCCTCCACCTTTTGACTTATTTGCGCTACTTGATTTTTTAAAATTAATATTTTTTCTCCATCCAGGTAGATAAGAATTACATACAACTTTGATATTCAATAATCCCTTTTTTTTCAAATTGCTTTTTAAATTTTGAATTAATGGATGAAATCTTAGATTGTATCCAACAAAAACTTTATTATTTTTTATTTTTACTTTTTTAAATTTATCAAACAAAGGCTTTTCAACTAATATTTTTTTATTTTTAAAATTTTGCTCAATATAATTAAGATGCTTGAAATGTTCAGATGTATTTGATGAAATTACGACATAATCGAAATTTAATTTTTTTATATCTTTAATGTTTTTAATAACAAAATACTTTTTAATTTTCCTTTTTGTTAAAATAAAAATATTAGAAAAATTTAAGAATTTTTTTAATAGCATTGCATGTCTTTCTCCGATAGACCCAAAACCAACTATTAGCGCAGCTTTTTTTTTACTATTTATTATTTTCATTATCTAATATTTTTTTTATTTCTTTCTTAAATGAAATATTTCCTTCGTCAAAATGAATAGAATTACTTGAAAGATCAGATTCATTTTGCCATTCAGGTTGACTCAAATTGAAATAATATTCTAATTTCGAACTTATTTCTTGTTTGTTGCAGTTAATTAAAAAATAATTTGGTTTTTTTATTATGAGATATGGATTAATTTGATTTTTATCAATATCACCAATTAAATTTAAAAAAATGGTTTTGAAACCTCTGCTTAATAATTCGATACCTAAATTTGAATGTAAACAGATACATAAATTCGTTTTATTAGCAGTGATTAAACTGTTTTCATTTTTCCATTCAAATTTGTCTAAATATTTTTTATAAAATTTTAATTCTTCATTTAAAAGATTATATTTGTCTTTATCTGCTCTACTTGCTGACAAAGCAACATGAGGAATAATATCTTTTTTTTTTGCAAACTCTTTTACATAATTACATGTTTCTATGAGTTTTTTAGTGTGAAGTTCGTGTGCATTTTCCCTGAATTCAGATATTAACAATAAAGGAATTTCTTTATTAATTTTTTTTTCAAGAATTATCTCATTATTTTTAATTGAACCTAATGAGATATATTTTGATTTAACAATTTTTGATAAAAACTCAGTATCTTGTGTATGATATGTAACAAATAAATCACAAGTTTTTCCAATTAAATGTTCTTTTAAAAATTTTTTGTCATACTTATCGTAGTAACTGTGTTGGTAAGTAATACAAAATATATTTTTACATAAATTTTTTATTTTAAAAGAGTATTCTTCTCGATCGTTACTAATAATAATTTTAGGTGAGTGTGTTTCAATTAAGCTTTTTAAATATATATCCTTTAAAGAGTGTGTAAAAAAAAATCTCAAAAGATTAATTAAGATTCTATTGATGCAAAAAAAATTAATTTCTTTTAAATTTGCAACATCATATGAGATATCTTTAAATGATAATTTGCTATAATTCCTATCCATTAAAAGAATATCTTTTTTTAAAATTTTTTTAAAAGTAAATTTTATCAATTAAATTAGGTTTATTTTAAGGGACTTTTAAGACGCCATTCGTTGCCTTTTTTTTCCCATAGATGATCTAAACGCCAAGAGTCTGCAATTTCCCAAAATTGAGAGTCGGTAATATTCAGGTACTTTAAAAACTCGTTGTAGTATTTTTTTGGAAATTCTCCCTCATATTTCTGAACCAAGGATATTGCCTCTTCACGCGTTAGGTGGCCAGCTCGTATCTCATGTGATGCGTCTTCAACACATCTCCCTAAACCAAATTTTATAAACCTCATGTAATAGTGCATTCCATCAAATTTGTCATCCAAGCTTGCATATTTTGAATATGTACCCTCTGTTCTTTCTGGATTGGGTTTAAAGTTTAAGTGTTTAGTTACGTAATAATAATTTTCTTGCGGAATCCATTTTTTATAGTAACCGTAAAAATACTCACCTTCAATTCCGGCATCCAAAAGTTGTTCTTGTGATGGTGGTTTATAAAAAGTTAGATCAGAATTTGAAAAATTATCTTTTGAAAGATAGTCTTTTTCTTTTAAACCAAAATTAATAAGTTCCTCTAAATTACTGCCCTTAAAATATTGTTCTGACCACTCAGTAACTGATCTAAAAGGTTTATCAATATGCTTAGGATCTCCAGAATATTCTAGCTCACCATTTTCACCATAAAAGACAAGTTTGATTTTCATCTGAAGTGCGATGTGAAAAGGATATGATACCTGTCCTAAAACAAAAACATGGAATGCGTCACCTAATTCCTCTAGACAAAGTCTAGCTAACTTTCTCTGAAACAAATTATTAGGTCTAAATAAAATATTATTAAAACCAGAATCAATTTTTGATTGTAAGTTTTGTAAACCTATTTTGGTGTATTCTAAAGGTGACCATGTTACTGTTAAAGGATTCATGTTGTATTTATGTTTAAGCTGATGTGCAACATAACCAGAGTCTTTACCGCCACTACTTGGAACAATAATATCATATTTACCGTCTTTGCTTCTATGGCGATCTAATAAATCTTTTAGTTCTCTCTCACGTTCTTTCCAATCTGTTTTCTGTTTTAATTCTTCATTTTTACAACCGCTGCAAATACCATCTTTATGAAAGATGATTCTTGGTCTTTGATTTGACATTACACAATGTTTACACCATCTCACTTGTTTGGGAACTTTATCTATTTGTTTTTCTAGTTTAGACTTTCTCATATTTTATTGTTAATAAGATTTGATAAAAAATTAATTCCATTTTTACCGCTTTTTTCTGGATGAAATTGTATACCATATAAATTATTTTTTTTTATACCAGAGCAAAATTTTAAGTTTCCATACTCGGTCGAACAAAATATATCAGCTAAATTTTTAGGTTTAGCATAATAAGAGTGTACGAAGTAAAAAGAGTTCATATTTTTAGGTATCGAATTATTTTTATTTGTAGTTTCAACATTATTCCATCCTACATGTGGTACTATCATTTTATTTTTATCAAGACTTACGACATCACCTTTTACCAGTCCAAGGCCTTTGGTTTTTTTAAATTCTTCACTTTGTTCAAAAAGAAGTTGAAATCCTAAACATATACCTAAAAATATTTTACCAGTTTTTAAGAAATCAGAGATAGTAGTATCAACATTTTGTTTGATTATATTTTGCATAGCAACATTAAATGCACCAACTCCTGGTAAAACCAGCATGTCACAGCCTATCAATACCTTTTTATCATTGGAAATGATTGGTAAACAGTCTAGTTTTTTAAAAGCATTTGAAATACTAAAAAGATTGTTAACGTTGCAACTGATTATTCCTATTTTTTTCATTATTTAAATACTTTTTTAAGATTGGGTAAAGAAAAAGAATTGTATTCTGATTTATCCCTAAGGCCTAAAAAAAACTCTTTATTACCAGATGTTTTAATATTTTTTTCAAAAGATTTTAAATAATGATAATGAAAGGCTGATGCAATGGCAACGCCACTTAATCTAAAATTAATTAAAAGATCTTCAATATCATTAACTTTTCCTGCTCCACCGTGAATAATTAATGGTATATTTATATCTTTATAAATTTCTTTAATTAGCTCAATATCAAAACCCATTCCAAGTCCTTCTTTAGCTATTGAGGTTAATATGATTTCACCTGCCCCCAAGCTCTGTATCTGTTTTATCCAATCTTTTACTTTCAAATTACTACAATTTCTTCCACTTTCAGTAAATACAAAGTATTGATCATTTAATTTATTTACCTCTACAGAGACTGAAATTGTAGAACTTCCAAAAGTCTCGACAGCTTGCCTAATAAAAAGTGGGTTTTTTATTGCAGCGCTATTAATCGAAACTTTGTCTGCACCGGCACGTAATAATTTAATAATATCATTTATAGATCTTATTCCGCCACCAACTGTTAAAGGAATAAAAATATTTTTTGCTGTTCTTTCGACAATTTCAAGTAAAGTATTTTTTCCATATAAACTAGCAACTACATCTTGATAAATAATTTCATCTGCACCTTCTTCATAATACTTTTCAGCAAATAATTCAGGTTTTCCTAAAACTCTTAGTCCCTCTAAATTTATACCTTTTACTAATGAATCAGCCTTAATATCTAGCCGAGGTATTATTCTACATTTTGGTAATTTTGAATTTTCTATCATTTTTTATCTAAAGATGACTTTATAATTTAAATTAAATTTTTAAGTTATTTTTATAAATTTTGGTTTTTTTGATTTTGAATTTTCGTTCATTGCATTTTTGAAAATTCTTATCATTAATTTATGAATTAAACTTGAAACGTTTAAAGAGGGCAGTTTACAACTACCTTGGAGTATACTCTTAGCAATTTTATTTGTAAGGTCACTTTGATATGGAATTTGAAATTTAATTTTTTTAATTTTGTGTGAATTGTAATAAGTTGCAATATTACTAGATTCATCTATTAAAATTTCTTTTTTATCAAACGCAATATTTATTTTGGATGATTCAAATCCAATCCTTTCATCATTAATTAATAATTTATCCTTTCTACGTGTAGAAAAAATAAGAGTTCCTCCAAATTCAATAAAGCCTTTTCTTTTTGATTTATATATTTTTTTATGTAAAAAATTTTTTTCTAAAAAAATATTTTTTGAAGATGCTAGAAACGAAAATAGGTCTAAATAGTGAATTAAATTCGACCCAATGTTAATATTAGAACCCTTAACTGACATTCTAATCCTAGAACTTTTAACTTTTTTTTTTAACTTAAGATAATCTGGGTAAATCCTGCAAGGTGTATTTACCCAAGCTTTAATATTTTTCTTTTTAAAGATTTTCAAACATTCATTAAATGACAATTCATCTTGAAAGACAACTTTTTCAATTAGAAAGTTTCTTATAATATTTTCACTACATAATTTCTTAATTAATTGAAGACGATTCTTGCTTGTTGTAGATAAAATTAATAAATCTATTTTCTGTAATTTTTTTTTGAAATTTTTATGATTGAAAGTAATGTTATTAAAATTCTTTCTATTTCTATATTTAGAATATTTTTCTTTTATTATTTTTAAAGTTTTTTTGTTTTTTTCAATTATATTTAAGTTAATTTTATTTTTTAATTTTAAAATACCTTGAAGATGTCTTTCACCTATTTTTCCACATCCTACCAACAATATATTTTTAACGGTCAATATTTTACCATTTAGCTAATTTATAACCTTGATTTATAATTGATTCTCTTGCTACCTGAAGTCCATCACCTACAAAATTAAGTAAATTTGCTGTCGACAAAGCATCAATTTCCTTTTTTTTAAAACCTTCTAAAAAATGTTTGTAATTGCCTGC
>MDTB01118663.1_pt1 | contig 13490 bp, 14 predicted proteins | sample 811161 | NCBI WGS metagenome assembly MDTB01 (sample SAMN05326650, study PRJNA326480) | marine metagenome | isolation source: seawater | place: Mediterranean Sea | collected 2009
CAAGTTCAATTAGAGGTAAATCAGCCATCAAATAATATACTCAAGGAAACAGAATCTGCCGACGCTTTGAATGCAAAAAATTCAAAAATCAATAAACTTGATCCAAAACCGTCTGATTTGATTTACCGAACAAAAATCTCTCCATTAGCCAAGAAAATCGCAACTCAAAATATGATAAATATAAAGGATATTCAAGGAACGGGTCCATACGGACGAATAATAAAACGCGACGTGCTGGAAATCTTAAACTTGTCAAATCAAAAAAACGACAAAGTCGATATAAATAAAGGTTTTAAAACTTACAAACGAGACGATATTGATGAGCCCAAAGAAAAGGATTTAAATAATATATTAGATCTTTATAAAAATCGAAAATACAATTTAAAACCATTAAAAAGCGTACAAAAAATAGTTGCAAATCGATTGACGCAAGCAAAAAATACAATTCCTCACTTCTATTTAACACGGTCAATACAGGTTGATAAATTGATCAAAACACGCTTAGAACTAAATGCTTCTTTTGAGCAAAAACAAATCAAATTTTCGATAAATGACTTTATAATTAAAGCCGCGGCAGAAAGTTTGCAGGACAATCCAAAATGCAATTGCATTTGGGCGTCAGACAACATTATTGAACTTAAAGACTCAGATATTTCGGTTGCGGTGGCCATTAATGATGGCCTAATAACGCCAATTATTCGTGACGCACAAAAAAAGAGCTTGCGGGAGATCAGTTCGGAAATGAAAGAAAAAGCAAAAAAAGCACGAGAAAAAAAATTACTCCCAGAGGAGTATTCGGGTGGAAGTTTCTCAATATCAAATTTAGGAATGATGGGAGTCGAAAACTTTGATGCTGTTATTAACCCGCCCCAAGCTTCCATACTTGCTGTTGGATCTGTAGAGAAAAAACCACTTGTCAACAACCATGGCCAGTTACATGCAGGACAGGTCATGTCTGTTACATTATCTGCCGATCATCGCGTAATTGATGGAGCAGTAGGTGCTGTTTTTATAAATTCAATCGTTGATTATTTATCAAATCCAATACAATTATTAGCTTGAATAAAATCTACTATATGTTTTGATCCATAAGACTTGAAGGCTGATCACATCCAGAATCTCCAACAATTCTAGCAGGAACACCTGCCACGGTTTTAAACTTCGGAACATCGGATAAAACCACAGAACCTGATGCAATTTTGCTGCATCTACCGACCGTTATATTACCAAGCACGGATGCTCCTGCTCCAAGCAAAACACCGTCTCCAATTTTTGGATGCCTGTCGCCCTTATCTTTACCAGTACCGCCAAGGGTCACTGAATGAAGCATAGATACATTATTGCCAACTACAGCCGTTTCACCAATAACTATAGAATGCGCATGATCAATCATAATACCTTGTCCAATAATGGCATTTGGATGAATATCTACTCCAAACACCTCAGAAGATCTCATTTGCAAGAAGTAAGCAAAGTCATAGTGCGCAGACGCATAAAGATAACTACCAACACGATAAGCTTGTAACGCCAAAAATCCCTTATAATACATCAAAGGTTCAAGAAACCGATGGCAAGCTGGATCACGCTCTTTTACAGCAACAATATCAAAATAAGCTTGTTCTACTAATTTTTTTTGCTCCTGGTAAATACGTGATATGTTCTCATTCAAAACAGCCTCACTCATATCGGAGGTGCTCAGCTTTTGCGCAAGACGATAAGACAAGACTGACTCTAGATTTTCGTGTTTTAAGACTGACGAGTAAATCATGTTGGTCATTTCTCGTTGCTGAACTGCAACCTTCTCAGCTTCATCTCGAATTCCTTGCCATACTATATTTGCTAACGACATCGTAGACTCTTCAAAACGGTTCAATCCGATAACCTTTCAATAAATTATAAAAGCGCATAACAATTATGTCTTCATTACCAGAATTCAATATATTTTACAAAAAAACATTGTTATTATTCGAAAAATAATTTGATTCATTTTCTCGACTTACGCCAATTGGAGACATTTTTTTTATGATCGCTAAAATTTTCAGAAAAAATATGTTCTCCTGAGTCGCTCATCACGAAATAAATGAAGTTAGTATTAATAGGATTAGCCGCAGCAATGATCGCACTTTTACTAGGATTACATATTGGAGAAATTGGCAATCCAGGAATTCGATAAGTATTGTAAGGACTGGATATCTTCAAATCATTTTTTGTAAGTTCCTTTCGCTTTGAAACATTGCCAAGATCCTGACCATAAGTTACGGTCGGATCAGACTGAAGCCTCATGCCCATTTCAAGGCGATTGAAAAAAACTGACGCGATTTTTGGCATTTCAAGAGCATTCGCAGCTTCCTTTTCTATTATAGAAGCTAATATAAGCAAATCATATTTATTATAAATAGGAAGATCATTTTGCCGCCTATTCCACTGCTCTTGCAGTATTTGATCCTGCTTTAACCGCATTAAATCTAATAATTCGCTAAACTTTGTGTTATAACCAACCTTGTAAGTATCGGGTGCAAAACCACCTTCTGCTAAAATTTCATCGGACAAGTTATCTTCTAAGAAATGTTTCTCCTTAAAAAGTTTTATTATTTCCCAACTTGTGATGCACTCCTTGACAAAAATATTATACCTAACATGATCATTCGAGGAAGTTTTTTTTAGAATTTCAAAAATTGACATTTTATCCGTTAAAGAGAATTCTCCATATTTAATAAGTTTATCAATTTTTTTTAATCTAGCACCATACTGAAATAAAGATTCGCTAATTATAAGTTTTTTTTGTTTCAGTCTATGAGAAATTGACTGCAAAGTTTCATTCTTGTTTATCCTAAAAATTACCTCTTTTGTGCTACTTGCCTGATAAATTTTACCAGCGGGGAGGTGCAACATTGCAAAAAAGATTGCTCCAGTTAAAATTAAAACAAATGTAGAAGCCAAGAACAGGCGCATTAATTTTGGAATTTACCCAAAACTAAGGCCGCGTTAGTTCCACCGAATCCAAACGAATTAGATAAAGTAAAAGTAACCTCGTGTTCTGACGCTAACTTAGGCACCAAATCAATCCACGTATCAGAGGCAAGATGATCAAGATTTAATGTCGGTGGCACAATTTGGTCACGTATACTTAGAATACAAAAAATTGCCTCAATTGCACCAGCGGCCCCGAGCAAGTGACCTACAGAAGATTTTGTTGAGGACATTTTCAATTCTGTCGACGGTTCATCGAATAGTCTTTCTACTGCAGAAAGTTCAATCGTATCAGCTAGCGTAGATGTTCCGTGAGCGTTTACATAATTAATATCTTTAGGTAACAAATTCGCTTTCTTCAAAGCTACTTTCATAGCTCTAAAACCGCCACCGCCATCGGAGGATGGAGCAGTGATATGGTATGCATCGCCCGTTAAGCCATAGCCCAAAACCTCAGCATAAATTTTAGCGTTTCTATCTAAAGCGTGCTGCAATTCTTCAAGAACCACAACCCCAGATCCCTCCCCCATTACAAAACCATCTCTATCCTCATCAAACGGTCTTGAAGCTAATTGTGGATTATCTAAATATTTTGTTGACAATGCCTTGCAAGCATTAAAACCTGCAATTCCTATTTCGGTAATTGGACTCTCTGTTCCACCGGCAATCATTACATCGGCATCATCAGACATTATGAGTCGTGCTGCATCACCAATAGCATGAGCCCCAGTAGCACAAGCAGTGGAGACTGCATGATTAGGACCTGTAAAATTATGTTCAATAGATACTTGACCCGAAACTAAATTAATCAATGATCCAGGGATAAAGAAAGGAGATATACGTCGTGGACCACGAGCTTTAAGAAGATTAGCCGTATCAGCTATATTTCCTAAACCTCCAATTCCTGACCCAATAATAACTCCAGTCCGATCTTGTGATGTTTTATTACTTGCCACCCATTTAGAGTCATTTATGGCTTGTTTCGCGGCTGCCATTCCATAAAGAATAAACGGATCAACTTTTCGTTGATCTCTTTTGTCCATCCAGTTGTCAGGATCAAATCGATCTTCAGACTCTATGCCGAATTTTATTTCGCAGGCATATTTAGTGGTGAAGTCTGTTGGATCAAACTTGGTAATAATACCCGCACCAGAAACACCTTCAAGAAGTGCCTGCCATGTTTTCTCTACCGAAGGACCTATTGGAGTGACTGCCCCAAGACCAGTTACCACTACCCTGCGCATCGTATCTCTCTTTTTTTTCGATAAAGTTTATTCATCAGGTGTTTTTTTCAGCCACAAAACTTAGTGTCTAGCACTCCCGCACAAACTTACGAATTATCGTTAATAAATTTAACCGCATCGCCAAAACTTTGTATATTTTCGGCTGCATCATCAGGAATTTCAATTCCAAACTCTTCCTCAAAAGCCATTACTAACTCGACTGTATCAAGACTATCCGCACCAAGATCATCGATAAAAGAAGCACTATCTGTAATTTTTTCTTCTTCTACATTTAAATGCTCTACAACTATTTTTTTCACTCTATCAGAAATATCGCTCATTACGTAGTCCTCTCATTTACATTATATCAAAGGTTGGTCTAACTGATCATTAAAGACTTGAAACCAAATTTTCTCACACTTTAAATTTATAACTAGAATCGCATTTCATCTAATCCTAAAACAATTCGTACGACAGTCCTATACAAATGATTTTTGTCGCGTGCAATCCTTATCTTTCAAACACACTAAATATATATTATGATGTGCAGTTAAATCATAGCCATACCACCATTGACGTGCAAGGTTTGACCGGTCAAATAGTTAGCGGCGTCTGAAGAAAGAAAAAGCGCAGCCGAAGCAATATCCTGAGGTAACCCCATTCTGTTCATTGGTATATTTTTTAAAATTTTTGACTGCTGATCTTCTGAGAGTTTGTCCGTCATTTTTGACACAATAAACCCTGGAGCGATACAATTTACTGTAACGCCACGGCTAGCAACTTCCCTTGCAATAGATTTTGTCATTCCGATTAATGCTGCCTTCGATGCGGCATAATTCGCTTGCCCCGGATTGCCGGTAACACCAACTACAGAGGTAATATTAATTATACGCCCCCATCTACACTTAATCATATTTTTAATTGCCCCACGAGCGAGGATCATGGACGAATTTAAATTTATGTCTAAAACAGCATTCCATTCCTCATCAGACATTCGTATGAATAAATTATCTTTCGTAATGCCGGCATTGTTAATCAAAATATCTACCCCGCCCATTTTTTCAATGGCTTGTTCAATCAATGTTTGAGCATTCTTTTTATTTTTAAGGTCCGAAACCGCTGAATGAGTTCTAGCGCCTAATTCACCTACTAAGTCGTTTAACACCTCTTTTCTAGTACCTGACAGAAATAATTCGCACCCATTATTATGAAATTCTCTGGCAATCGCAGCTCCAAGCTCCCCTGTTGCTCCAGTTATTAAAGCCCGTTTTTTATTTAACGTTTTCAATGTTTTCATCCTCAATCAACTCCAAAATATCTTTATACGATGAAATACTAACAGTTTTAGAATCACCTACCACACGTTTGACCATTCCAGACAAAACCTTACCCGAACCTATCTCATAAAAAGCACTGACACCATGATCATAGATGTATGCGATTGTTTCTCGCCACCTAACTGTTTCAATTATTTGATCAACCAAAAACTCTCTAATTTGTTCAGGTTCAACTACCACTTCTGCTCGAGTATTCATAATTATCGGCACTCTCGGCTTAATTATCTTAATACTGGCTAAAGTTTCCTTCATTATCTCAGCGGCAGGTGCCATTAATTTACAGTGAAAAGGAGCTGAAACGTTTAAAGGCAAAGCTCGACGAGCCCCTTTCTTTTTCGCTAATTCGATCACTTCAGAGACTGCTATGCAGTGTCCAGAAATTACAACTTGATTGGGATCGTTATCATTCGCTATTTGGCAAATGCCTGGTCCTTCAAACTCGTTTAGAACTTCTGTGATTTGATTGGCACTCAAACCCAAGATTGCAGCCATCGTCCCCTCGCCAGCTTTAACACAAGATTGCATCGCAATTCCACGGCGCCGAAGCAATTTTGCTGAGTCCCCAAGTGAAATTGCCTTTGCAGCACACAATGCGGAGTACTCGCCTAGTGAGTGGCCTGCTACAAAATCGTAAGATTTTATATTTATACCTTCTGTCTCTAGAGCAGCGAGTATAGCCATTGAATTAGCCATCAAAGCTGGTTGAGCATTTTCAGTTAAGGTCAAATCTTCTAGATTCCCATCCCAGATGATGTGTGAAAGTTTCATTTTTAATGCATCATCTACTTCCTCAAAAACCTGTTTGGCAGCTGGATAAGCATAAGCCACATCCCTACCCATTCCAATCTTTTGCGACCCCTGACCTGGAAAAATTATCGCTTTATTCATCATTGTCTCTCTCGCTACCGGTGTCCACATGGTTAATAATAGTTTCTAACAGTTTATACAACAAGTTCCAGGCGCTTTACACAATTAACATAAAAATTCATTGAAACTACTATTCCTTAATAATTCGGTCTTGCAATCTCATACCTATTATGTATAAGACATCACGCTTTCAGAAACGTAAAAGTTGGAAACCGATCGAAAACAGCCTTGAAAGCATAATTGACTGTTTGCTGAAGTTGCCAAAAAAAAGGATATCCGAATGTCGCTTTATGAGCACGTATTCATCTCTAGGCAAGATCTGTCCACTCCCCAAGCAGAAAGCCTCGCAGACCATTTCTCAAATATTCTTACTGAAAATGGCAGTCAGATTATAAACCACGAATATTGGGGGCTAAAGACTATGGCCTACAAAATAAACAAAAATAGAAAAGGGCACTACGTATTATTGCGCTCAGATAGCCCGCCTAAGGCAGTTCAGGAGATGGAACGTTTAATGCGATTACACGAGGACGTTATGAGAGTTATGACAATAAAAGTCAAAAGCCATGAGGTTGGACTGTCAGCTGTGATGCAGTCGAAAGCGAAAGGCGAAGAACGCGGCGCCAAAAAACCTAGACAAGAATATTAGGAAAAGAAAATGCAAAATAAACCATTTTTTCGCAGACGGAAGTCATGTCCATTTTCGGGACCAGACTCGCAACCAATAGATTATAAGGATATCAAACTTTTGCAACGATATATATCCGAAAGAGGTAAAATAGTTCCATCAAGGATAACCGCTGTCTCTAATAAAAAGCAGAGGGAAATGGCTACGGCAATCAAACGTGCTCGTTTTCTAGCCTTACTCCCATATGCAGTAAAATAGGAAAGAACATGGTCGAATTAGTACTTCTTGAACGCGTTTCCAAATTAGGAAATATGGGTGACATTGTCACGGTAAAACCTGGGTATGCTCGAAACTATTTACTTCCATTAAAAAAAGCTTTGCGGGCATCAAAATCAAATATTCAAAAGTTTGAGTCCGACCGAAAAGAACTAGAAGCAAAAAATCTTGAAACAAGGAAAGAAGCAGAGAATATTAAAGAAAAGGTTAATGATAGAAGTTTTACGATAATAAGATCGGCGTCAGACTCTGGCTCATTATACGGATCAGTTACCAATAGAGATGCAGAAGAAGCAATGAAGAATGAAGGATTAATAATTGATAAGAAACAAATTGTATTACTAAAGCCGATTAAAGAACTTGGTTTACATCAATTGGCATTAAATCTTCATCCTGAAGTGGTTGCAAATATTGAAATTAATGTAGCAAGATCAGAAGAAGAGGCTGAGTTTCAAAAATCAGGCAAGACGGTTGTGGATGCAAAAATTGAAGCAGATGCTGAGGCTGAATTCGATATTGCGGAATTATTTGATGATGTTGGTAGTGCTGCAAGAATTGATTCTGAACCCGAAGACAACTCCAATGAACCAACTGAAGATATAAGCGACCAAAATTAAATAGTTTTCCCCGCAATTAACATCCTGTGAATTAATGGTTTATCTGTTATATTGCAGAAAACAGGGGATTCTATGGCTGACGGAAATGACAATAATTTAAGTGATTTGGATTTCAACCCACACAATATAGATGCGGAACAAGGACTTCTTGGGACACTTTTGGTAAATAATGATGTGTTTGATACAATTTACTCAATAATTCAAGCAGAGCACTTCTTCGACCCAGTCCATGCTAAAATTTTTGAGGTTATATCGCAAAAAGTTCAAAAAAATGCTTTAGCATCACCAGTTACAATCAAACCATTCTTTGAAGGTGACGAAGCATTAAAAGAGCTAGGTGGAGCTAGCTACCTGGTTAGGCTCGCTAGCGCAGCGATCTCAAATTTAGCAGCAAAAGAATTCGCTATTTTGATTCGAGATATGTCACTTCGTAGAGGTCTCTTAAGTGTCGCTAACGATATTTCTCAAAAAGCTACCACGATGTTAGTTAATCAAACCGCTGAAGATCAGATAGTTGAAGCTGAACAAGCTCTTTATAATTTGTCAAGTATTGGCAAAGAAGAATCAGGTTTTAAGTCTTTTGTGCACGCCACTATAGAGGCGATCGAACTTGCTAATAAAGCGTATCAACAAGACGGAAACCTCTCTGGACTTTCGACCGGCTTAATCGATGTTGATAAAAAACTGGGTGGTTTAAATCGGTCGGATTTGATAATTATTGCTGGAAGGCCCTCAATGGGCAAAACTGCCTTAGCTACAAATATAGCGTTTAATATTGCTAAAAAAAATATTGAAAATAAAAAACTAAAAACTGAAGATGCAGAAAAATTGGGAGGAGTGGTAGGATTTTTCTCTCTGGAAATGTCTTCAAGCCAACTAGCCGCAAGAATACTATCCGAAGCGTCAAAAGTACCTTCCGACCAAATTAGGCGAGGAGAAATGACTGAAAATGAGTTTCGAAGGTTCGTTGAATCAGCGCAAGATCTCGAAACCTGTACTTTATATATAGATGATACAGCAGCATTACCAATTTCAACTCTAACTGCTCGAGCAAGAAGACTAAAGCGAAACTTTGGGCTAGATATTTTGATTGTTGACTATTTACAATTAGTTAGACCGTCGTCTTCAAAAGATAACCGTGTAAATGAAATTTCCGAAATCACCCAAGGCCTAAAAGCTATCGCCAAAGAACTTGATATACCTGTAATCGCACTTTCACAGTTGTCCAGGCAAGTGGAGTCGAGAGATGATAAACGACCTCAATTATCTGATTTAAGAGAGTCAGGCTCTATTGAGCAAGATGCGGATGTAGTTATGTTTGTATATCGAGCTGAGTATTACAAAGAAAGAGAAAAACCAGCGGAGCATGATATCGAAGCAACAATCAAGTGGCAAGATGAAATGTCGCAATTGCATGGAAAAGCTGAAATAATAATTGGGAAACAAAGACATGGGCCTATTGGCTCAGTTGACTTGTCATTCGAAAGCCGATTCACACGATTTGGAAATTTAGTTAAAAATTACCAAGCCAATAGTAATTTTAAATGAATGGCGCGGTACTAAATATTAATCTCAACGCTGTCAAAAATAATTTTAACCGTCTCCAGAATTTTTCTGATAAAATTGTAGAAACAGGGGCAGTAGTAAAGGCTAATGCCTATGGATTGGGCGTTAATCCAATTGCAAAGCACCTATTCGACTGTAAAGTTAGAACATTTTTTGTTGCAACGGTCAATGAAGCTGTTGAACTTAGGGCTTTAATTCCAGCCGAGGCTAAGATTTATTATCTTAATGGATATTCGAAAAATGACCATCAGGCGGTTAATGAATTTAATATCATGCCAGTTTTAAGTAGTATTGATCAAATTGAAAGTTTTAAACGGTTAAGCAAAAAGTCAGCTGCTTTGCAAATCGACGTGGGAATGAGTAGACTCGGCATAACCACCTCTGAAATTTCAATAGCAAAAGAAATGTGCGAATCTATCGATCTAAATCTAATTATAGGCCACTTATCATCAGCAGATAACAAATTTGATAAAGCAAATTTATCGCAACTAAATATATTCTCAAAACTTTCTAAATATTTTCCCAATGTTACAAAGAGTTTAGCCGCAACAGGAGGTATAATTTTAGGAAACAAATATCACTTTAATTTAACACGACCGGGTATTGGTATTTTTGGTGGAAAACCATTAGTTAAAGCCGAAAATGTGGTTACACTTGACCTACCAGTCTTACAAGTGAAAGATATTAAAAAAAATGATGGTGTGGGCTATAATCACACTTATATAGCTGAAAGACCAAAAAAAATTGCTATTGTTGGTTCGGGATATGCTGACGGGTTATTTAGACAGTTATCAAACAAAGGTATTCTTTATGCAGGTGAAACACCATGTCCAATTTTAGGCCGGATTTCAATGGATCTAATAACTGTTGATATTACGAACATTGCATATAAGCCTTCCACTTTGTCAGTATTAGGACCATTTCAAACCATAGATGATTTAGCTGCCCAATCCTCTACAATTGGGTATGAGATCCTAACAAGTCTTGGCTCTCGCTACAAAAGAGTTTATCATCGCTAGGTCAAAGTAATTTTATCACCGGGTATAATTAATAATGGTCTTTAGTTGGTTTTATATAATTGGAAAATATGTTTTAGATTGTTTCGCAACAATTGGAAACGTGGTTAAGTTTTCATTAAAAATTTTTATTCAAATTTTTAACTCTCCATTCTATCATCGGGAAATTATAATTCAGTTCTATCGAATTGGATACAACTCATTGCCAGTAGTTGGACTCACGGCTTTTTTTACTGGAGGCGCGTTGGCATTGCAAATCTTTGAGGGAGGGAGTCGGTTTAATGCTGAAAGTGTCGTCCCTTCAATTGTTGCTATTGGAATGGTTAGAGAGTTAGGTCCCGTACTTGGTGGTTTAATGGTTGCAGGAAGGGTCTCAGCAGCTATAGCTGCTGAAATTGGAACTATGAGAGTAACCGAACAATTAGACGCCCTTACAACTTTATCAACGGATCCAATTAAATATTTAGTTGTTCCCAGAGTAATAGCTTCGGCAATTTCCCTACCAATATTAGTTTCAGTCGGGAATACTATTGGAATCATGGGCGGTATGATTGTTGGGGTTACACGCTTAAACTTTGGCGCAGAGTCATATCTACGCAATACAATAGAATTTCTTACTTTCGACGATATTTTGTCAAGTTTAATAAAAGCAACTGTCTTTGGACTAATAATTTCTATAATGGGTTGTTACAACGGTTTTTTCTCAAAAAGAGGTGCTGAGGGAGTTGGGAAAGCGACAACAGCAGCGGTTGTGTCATCATCAATATTAATCTTAGCATCAAATTATTTTCTTACAGAATCCCTATTTAAACCATGATAAACCCCTTAATACAGACTAAAGCATTATCTAAGCGATTCATTGGGAATCAAGTACTAAATGATATTGATATCTCCGTTGACCGAGGTAAAAGCTTACTAATAATAGGTGGCTCGGGACAAGGAAAGTCTGTGCTTCTAAAATGTATCGTTGGTTTAATTAAACCTGACACAGGTAGTATATTTTATAAGGGATCGCTACTTGAGGGAAAACATAAGCAAACGTTTATGAATAGTTTTGGTATCGTATTTCAGGGAGCGGCGTTATTTGATAGTTTGCCTGTATGGGAAAACATTTCTTTTAAATATAAACATTCAGGCCTCCACTCGTCAGAGGAAAGACGTCAGCTTGCTGCACAAAAAATAGAACTGGTAGGATTACCCAAAAGTAGTCTTGATTTATACCCGTCAGACCTATCGGGAGGTATGCAAAAAAGAGTTGGAATTGCGCGCGCAATTTCAACAAATCCAAAAATTATTTTTTTTGATGAGCCAACATCAGGTCTGGATCCAATTATGTCAAATACGATTAACAAATTGATAAGGGGAATCATTAAAGAACTTGGTTCCACAACTATAACGATTAGCCATGACCTAAATACTGTCAGAGCAATCGCTGACAGTGTAGCACTCCTGAATCAAGGAAAAATTGAATGGAATGGAACTCTTAATTCATTTGAAAAAAGTAAAAATAAAAACGTAAGAAAATTTATTGCACCAGAAACAACGTAAAAAACTTAGTTCCAGCAGATAAGTTTAAAGGAAGAGAATTGGTAAAAAATTCACCTAAATATAAATGCAGTAATTGCAATTTTTACTATTCAAAATGGGCTGGTAAATGTACCGAGTGCGGGGCATGGAGCTCAATAGAAATCGACGAGTCTTTTAGTAAAGGTCGGATTAAAAATTTATTTTCAGGTAGATCAGGTAAATCAGTGGAATTATTGAGTTTAAGTACTTTTGATTCCGAACCAGCGCGACGAAAAACACACATCAACGAATTTGATAGAGTTCTTGGTGGTGGGGTTGTGCCGGCAAGCGCAATTTTGCTATCTGGCGACCCTGGTATCGGTAAGTCGACACTTTTATTACAAGTAGCTACGTCATTAGCAGATAATGGATCAAACGTCATATATATTTCTGGAGAAGAAGCTCCCGATCAAATTAGAATGAGAGCAAGGAGATTACGGAAAGAACATTCAACACTAAAAATTGCCTCTGAAACTAACTTGCGGGATATTATTACCACTCTTGATACAGAAAAAGTTGATTTGCTAATCGTTGATTCAATTCAAACTATTTATGCAGACACGATAGAAAGTGGTCCCGGTTCAGTTGGACAAGTACGAACCTGTGTTTTAGACCTTACAAACTTTGCAAAAAATAAAGGTGTTTCAATTATATTTGTTGGTCACGTTACAAAGGACGGTCAAATTGCTGGTCCAAAATTAGTAGAGCATATGGTAGATACGGTAATCCATTTTGAAGGTGAAAGAGGCATACATTTTCGAATTCTTAGGGCGATTAAAAATAGATTTGGACCTTCTGATGAAATAGGTGTTTTCGAAATGACTGGGAATGGTTTAGAAGAGGTTAACAATCCGTCAGAACTTTTTTTGTCTGAACGAAATACAATCAATAATGGTTCAGTTGTATTTTCAAATATTGAAGGAACCCGACCCGTGCTGGTGGAGATACAAGCCCTCGTCGCACCCTCCTCGCTTGGAACACCACGCAGAACTGTGGTAGGTTGGGACAGCGCTCGCTTGTCAATGATCATCGCAATATTGGATGCACGATGTCAAAGAAGTTTTACCGGAAAGGATGTTTACTTAAATGTTGCAGGGGGAATGCGTGTCCTAGAACCTGCCGCCGACTTGGCAGTGGCAGCAGCACTTTTATCAGCGTCAGACGAAATATCATTGCCAATCAATACAGCTGTCTTCGGCGAACTAAGTTTGTCAGGCGCTTTACGACAGGTTAATCAACCAGACGCGAGAATTAAAGAGGCCAAAAAACTCGGGTTTAATTCTATTGTTTTGCCAAGTGGCTCAAAGACTTTAAACTATAATGACATAGAATTAAAAGATTATAATAGTATTTCAGATTTTATAAACAATAACATAAAAATTTCTAAATAAAAGATTATGCTATGGAAGATATAAATATAATAG
>MDTB01190368.1_pt1 | contig 13490 bp, 10 predicted proteins | sample 811161 | NCBI WGS metagenome assembly MDTB01 (sample SAMN05326650, study PRJNA326480) | marine metagenome | isolation source: seawater | place: Mediterranean Sea | collected 2009
CAGCTCGAGTAATACTCGCGCCTCGGTGGGAGATAACATCTGGCATATAGGGGCCAGCAAAAATGTAAATAATGAAAACTGTAGCAACAATAACTAGCGACATACCAACAGTTCGTCGAACGGCCTCCAGTAAGCAGACAGCACCAACGGCCGCTACGACCATATCCTGTGGGAGTGGAGCTGCGGCACGCATCGATAGCTCCTCATAAAGAACAAACATGTAGAGACTACTGCCAGCTCCAACGAACGCCCAAATCCAATCCGCGATGGGTATTTGTGAACGAGATGACTTTCGAAAGGCTGGATAAGCACAAAACCCAAGGAAAATCGCAAATGCATAGTGGATCATCCGGGACTGATCAGTTCCAAGAACGAAGCCCTCCCCAAGTAAGTAGGGAAGAGGTGAAGCGATGTAGATTTGGAATAAAGACCAGGTTAGCGCGGCGTAGAATAAAATTTTTTTGGTTGTTCCCGTTGTCTTCCGACCACCAAGATCTGTCTCATCAACCATTTGTTCGAGGGATTTACGTTGCCCTACATCCTGCAGTTCGCTCACGGTTTAGGCTACCTTTTAAGGCTGATAGAAACAGGCAAATAATGATAGGGAAGCTGGGACGGTGGCTCAACCACCGTCCCTATTTCTTATTTGCCAAATCAAAATGGCGGGAACTATTGAGCTAATCCTGCCTCTTTGTAGTATCTACCTGCACCTGAATGATACGGAACGTGCTTACCAAAATTAGCCGACATTTTACGTTCAAGGAGTTTGAACATTGGCGCCGTTTTCTTAATTTTTTCGAAGCCATTCATGACTGATTTGGCCAAGTGATAGCCAATTTCATCAGGCAGGTCTTTCGTGGTCAGAAGCGTTGCAGCATAACCGAACGTATCAATGTCTTTATCATGTCCGCGATAAGAGCCTGCGGGGATTTTTACTGGCCCAAAATAATCACGTTCGGCAAGAAGCTTCTCTAACTCTGGACCTTTCAATGAGAGGATATTGGTATCGCAGTTGTTAGCAGCTTCTTCGATTGCGGCTACGGGAACAGCTGTTGGGTAAAAGAAGGCATCAATTTTCCCATCACACAGCGCTTTGGCTTGTTCACGAGATGTAAGCTTTGAGTCAAGCGCAAGGTCTTTTTTAGCATCAATACCAAAGTATTTTAGGACCATGTAAGATGTTGCCTCGGTCCCTGATCCAGGATTGCCGGTATTCACACGCTTACCCTTTAAGTCGTGAAGAGAGTTGATGCCATTTCCTTTGAGGGTGACTACATGCAGCCTATTCGTAGTAAATGACATCACAAATCTGAGGTCCTTATGAGCGCCCTCTTTCTTAAACGGACCAGAGCCGTTGTACGAGTGATACTCAAGGTTAGACTGCGCAAATATTAGGTCTAAGTCACCCGCTCGAAGTGCGCGAAGGTTACCAACTGAACCAGCCGTACTCTCAACCGTGCAACGCAACGAATGCCCCTGTTTCTTTCGGCTCTTGTTAACAAGATTGCACACTTGACCACCCGTAGCCCAGAAACTTCCAGTGATACCGGCAGTACCAATATTGAATAAAATTCTGTCAGACTTTGCGGCTGCCGGATAGGTGATTGTAGAAAACGCAATGGCTGCAACCACTGCGGTTAATGATATCATTTTTTTCATAGCTTTCTCCTCTGAGATCTTTAGCAACGAGCTACCGATTACCAATTAGACAGAAACAGGTTTGAGCCTCGTGTTCGGAAAAACACAGTCTATTGGGTATATTTTCCGAAAGTTAGACACCTTAATCTTTTCCAAAACGACAGCTCTCTAATTAGATCCTCGGATTTTAGGTTTGCACAGAACACTGTTTAGAAGGGTTGCACGGGAAATATGTGTCGTGCAATAAAAATATGTGCAGTGCAGCAAGTTTGTTCGGTCGTAGAGCGGTGCTCTGAAGTGTTCAATTAAAAAGCCGAGCATAAATAATCCGAAAGTTTTAAATAACCTATACTCATAAAGTTAACGTTTCTGTAAGCGTTGAAAGCTTTCAGCAATTATTTTCGACGATGAAAATTGAAAAAGTATAAGTAAACAGGGCTTCACTTTTTTTCGAAGCAGGCGGATCAATCAATATCCGTGAGACAAGCTTCACATTTTGGGTAAACGTAGAGTTTATTATCGAATAATATAAAACAGTGATAGATAGCAAATTGGTTAAGACATTTCGTCAAATGATAGCATCTAGATAGTGGCATCAATGTTGATTGGCATAAATTTAGTAAAACTGAATGGTAGCATACTAAAAAATGGGTGAACCTATGTGTATTAACGGGATCTGGTATAATTCGATACGGTGCATCGACAATCGACATCAGATTATGAAATGTTGCAGGCAAACTCTTTGTATTTCCTTTGTCCTATATTTTATTTGTAATGAATGGTTTTGTGCAGAAAATATGCAGGAGTTATTTAGTGGTGGACGTGGACGCTGCAATTGACCAAGATTTATTGCGAGCTGACACTCTAATGTGTTTATACCATTAAATTACATTAAGGAGCCTTTGCCCTATTTAAAGCTGCACAGGGCTCATCAAAGAGGCGTGAATGAAAATCATAATAAGTGAACTTTTGGTGTAAAGCTCTGGGTGTGATAGAAATGATCAATTAAACCCGCAATGATGAATTTTCCTGTCGGGAAGAGCTCCGTCAGTTGCCTCCGAATTTCTGCGACTCGGCGCTCATTTACAAATTTTATATGCCAAAGTCAGCGGGAAGGATATTATACGGAAAAGAGGTGTTTAAGTTTGTGAAACCGATTGTAACCAGGAGCACTGGGGCCTCCGAGACGAAACGTATGTCTCCACTGTCTTGAAAAATATTTTATCAATTTTTTACTTATGGTGCTTTGAGGCATGATTATTTCTTAGCAGCGGACTTTGTCGCTTCATAAGCTTATCAAATACTATTACAAACAGCGTACATTATATTCCAGATAAAAACTGACTATTATTCTAATATAACTGCGCCAAAATCAGGTCGGACAGAGAGCTTGAGCATATGATTTTAATACAATACGATGTGTCCAAAAACACCTTTTTTCTGCTGATTTCATCGATTGATAAACTTTGCTGTAAAATGTTCCGCGCTAATCACTAGTATTGGTATACAATCATTTCTTGGAACATGAATACCTTACTTAGTCGGGAGTTAAATGATGGTGAAAGCCTATTTTGCTGAAAGAATGACGCGAATAAAAGCCTCACCTAGTGCGATTATGTCGCAACATGCACGAGAATTGAAAGCTAAAGGTCACGATATTATAGCGCTAAGCTCAGGGGAGCCAGATTTTCAAACACCGGTCCACGTGATCGAGGCGGCTAATGCTGCCGCAGTCCGAGGGGAAACAAAGTATACGAGTACAGGTGGAACCGCTGAGATTAAAGACGCAATTATAAAGAAATTCCATCGTGAAAATGGACTAGATTTTACACCGGAAGAAATAATAGTTGGCAATGGAACGAAGCAGATAATTTTTAATGCTCTTATGGCAGGAACAAATGATGGCCAAGAGGTTATTCTGCCAGCTCCTTTCTATATTGCTTACTTTGATATGGTAAAATTTGCCGGCGGAATTCCCAAAATTGTTACGTGCCATGCCCAACACGACTTCAAGATTACGCCCAAACAACTGGAAGAAGCAATTACGCCTAGAACCCGTTGGCTAATTCTTAATTCACCATGTAACCCATCTGGAGCGGTCTACGAAGAGTATGAACTTCGCAAACTTGCGGATGTGCTATTAGATCATCCGCACGTTGGAATAATTTCTGATGATGTTTATGAACATATGGTCTTTGATGGTCTCAAGTTTAGTAGCCTTGCCGCAATCGAGCCAACCCTTAAAGAGCGCTGCGTGGTTGCCAACGGGCTCTCCAAAGCCTATGCGATGACGGGGTGGCGCATCGGTTATGCGGGCGCGACGAAACAGACGATATCAGAAATGTTTAAACTGCAGTCCTTGATAACAAGTGGGGCAAATTCTATCGCCCAGGCTGCCGCTGTAGCAGCACTCAATGGCCCGCAGGAATTTCTGAAAGAACGCGCCGATTCATTTGAGGGGCGCAGAAATCTCGTGGTCTCTATGCTAAACCAGGCGGAGGGTTTGGAGTGCAAAAGACCTGGAGGTGCATTCTATGTCTATCCAAGCTGTGCAAATATTATCGGGAAATGTACACCATCGGGTGCGGTAATTAAGAATGACGAAGATTTTGTTCGCTACTTGCTCGAAACCGAGGATGTAGCAACCGTGCATGGCAATGTGTATGGTCTATCGCCACATTTCAGGATTTCTTACGCCACTGATAAGAAGTCTCTGATTGAGGCATGTGAGAGAATTCAACATGCGTGTGCGCTTCTGCGTTAGCAGTGTTATTTTGAGTTAATCAATGACCAATAAGGTTCTCATTCTCAAACAATTGGTGTCTATGGCTCTATATTTTGGGCGTGGACTTGTCTGGTCATGACTATTTTGGAAGCGTCTTGGTGCTCCCAATTAATTAATTCACCGATTTGGGTGTTTAGAAATCAGCCGAAGCTGGGACTGAATTTTCGTAAGCAAGTAATGCTATTGAAACTAGCCGTATCGTTAGGCCTAGGATCTTTGGTACGATGTAGACTTCCCATTGCAAGCAACTCATGTCACCGGGGAAAATTATTCTTTCTCATAACCGAACCGGCGCGGTATTGCGTATCATAGTCGACGACCCGTTTAGAAAATCGGCATCTTCCCTAATTAGGGTCCTCAAAAACGTCAGTGCGGTGCGGACCCGTGGGATGTGCTCCAGATCGTTGTGAACACTTAGCCAAAAATCCCGTTTAACCTTGATTTTGTGGGGAAGGATCGCGACTAGGCGTGGGTCGGCAGCAGCTACAAACGTCGGCAACATGGCGATCCCCATCCCGGCGACAGCAGCGTGGTACTGAGCGACTAAACTGGTCGAACGGAATACCGTTTCTTGATCGCGAAGAACATCGGACAGCCAACGTACGGCGTTTATAACAACCAGCTCATCGATGTAGTCGACAAATTGATGCTTCTCTAAGTCGTCGATGGTTTCTGGCTTTCCGAAGCGTTCCAGGTATGCGGGCGTGGCATAGAAGAAAAGAGCGAATTCGCCAATTTTCTCGCTAGCAATTCGGTGCCCATGGGGCTTTGGAAAACTGATCAGCACATCAGCCTCTCGTTTAGAAAGGTTGATCCAATGAGACGCTGTCACCAGTTCTACCCGGACGGAGGGATGCTGTTGATAGAGATGCAAAAACCTTGGCGCGAGATACAGACTGCCCAAAGCTTCCATTGTAGCAACCCGGATCGTCCCACCGACCTCCGTTGTTCCACCGCGAAAGGCGGTGGAGATTTCAGCAACATGAGCCTCAACGCCTTCCGCCTCGCGCAGCAATACCTCGCCTTTATCCGTCAGTAAAAACCCGCTTGCCGTGCGTTCAAATAGCTTCGCTCCGAGAGCGGCTTCTAAGTTCTTAATGCGCCGACCAACCGTGGAGTGCGTTATAGATAGAATGCGCGCTGTTTCGCTAAGGGATTTGTGTCGGAAAAGCGTTAAAAATAGGGATAAATCGTCCCAGTCGAATCGAGAAAATTCGTGATTGATTCCCCCTGCCTGTCGATTTTTTCCATCGTTCACGGACTATCCTCATCGTTTTTCCTCACGACTTTAGTTATGGCCTTTCTCGGCATCCTTAACACTCACCTCAAGTTGTTTAAAATCCATAGTTCGTGCGCCTGTACCCTCGAACTCTGCTGGTTTGAGGTTTTGGCGATTAACGCTTAATCCAAAAATATCGAATCGGTTGTAGTAGCCGACCACATCGTGGAATTGTTTTGGAATAACGCATTCAACTAGGTCGATGGTTTCGATCAACAGTTGGTCTTCGTCTGAGCTCACTTCAGCAATGGGCATTCCACTGGGCCCAAGTATCATTGAGACACCCTTGGGTGAGCCAGTAACAATACGGGTAGCTTCCCCACTGAGCTCACCCAAAATAGACATAGCCGTTTCATCGAGACGCGCTGCTGCGACAATATTAAAAACCTTGGCCTCAAAAGAATGGGCACCAGCGCGAATGCGTATCGCGGATGCCAGGTCGTAGCGATCATTGGCCTCTGGGTCATGAGTTGGCCAAATTGGTGGATAACTCGAGATATGGATTTGTTCGCCTTGAGCAATCAGGGCGTATCGAGCAAGAGGGTTTGTATTTTCCCCACAGATCAGGGCGCCAATGCGGCCGATATCCGTCTCGGCGACGATTAACCCGGCACCGTCCCCATTGGCCCAAACCATTTTTTCGAAGAATGTGGGAACTAGTTTGCGGTGGTGGGTTAATATAGAGCCATCATTACCAATCAATAGATTGCTGTTCCAAAGGCAGCCAACGCTCCGCTCCGTCGCTTCCGATATGCCAACGGAGACCATAATTTTCGACAGTTTGGCGGCAGCGCATATTTTCAGAATTTCGGCCCCTGGAATGTGAAGAGACTGTTCCGCGAAACGCTTAAAAAGGTCATGGTTATAGATAGGGGCTGACAATGCGGGCCAAAGGGGAAAGCCTGGGATGAAGCTCTCCGGAAATACAACTAATTTCACGCCGGCGCGGGCCGCCTTGGAGATAAACTCGCACGTCTTGTCTACCGTTGCCTCTGCGTCTAGGTAGACCGGCGCTAAATGGGCAGCTGCCACGGTTACTTTTTGACTCATGGCTGTTCTCTCTATGAAGAAGTTGGGAGAGGGTCGGCCTTTGCGACGCCGACCCCCTGAAACGGCTAGAGCTTGTATGTACGGAAGTCGTAACGAGGTGGAAGTTTGGCTTCCAGGTCTACCCGTGGGATTCGCTTTTTAATAACGAACTTGGAATCCTCCACTCGGCTCATGTAGCAATCAATCATGCCGCTATGGTCTTGAGCACGGAGAACTTTCGCTCCTTGTGGATGGGCCAGAGAGTTCTCCATTTTGAGGCCCTCCAATGCCTCAATGACACCGGGCGTGTCCTTGTTGCTCTTCCAACCTGAAGCCTCGATAGCTTTCTTGAGGACGAAGAAGTTTTCATAGCTCTGCCAGCAGTGGCTCTTGGCCATGACTTTATTGGACCCGTTTTCTTTAGCGTAGACGTTATCTACGTTCATCAATTCGTTAAATTTCTTGTGGTAGTCGTCATTCTTAAACTCTAAAGGACGCGGGAAATTCTCGAGGAAGTAGACTCCCTCCGTTGCACCGCCGATGTCGCGTGGATCAATTGCTTCGATGGTTCCCGAAACGGAGTACATTTTCATCTTCTCATCCAAGCGCATGGATTTCTGCTGCGTGTAAAAAGCCACGGATAAGGCACCAAAGAAAACCGAGAAGAGGACCTCTGTTTCTTTTGGAATTCGCGCCAAATAAGGAACAATATCCTTGGTTCCCAGTGGCACGGCGATGGGATCGTTAACTTTCCCGCCGGCTGACTCGATTAATTTCCGATGTTCCTGGTGATGGCTATGGCCCCAGGCATAATCGGGGAAAATCATTGTCCAGTTCTTTCCGAGGTTGTCCAGAGCCCAAGGCACACCTGCCGCAGCAAGAGCATAGGTGTCGGTACCCGTTCGGAAGCTGTAGCGCGACCCCTTTGAACCTGTGGCTTCCGTCGCCTCACCTGCGGAAAAGTAAGGCGTCTTCAGCTCTGTCGCGATGGGCAGGGAAGCCAACATAATGCCGGAATGCACTGAGCCGACTACGAAGGAAGCCTTCCGGCGCTGGATCAGAGAACGCAGTTTACGCGCACCGGCCGCAGGGTTGGACTCAGTATCCTCAATGGCCATCTCGAGCTTGCGTCCCGCAATCCCGCCGCCCTCATTAATGAGTTTGACTGCGGCCTTGGCGCACTTGTCATGCCAATAGCCCCAGGACGAAAAGCCGCCAGTCAATTCACATTGGTGCCCGATTACGATAGGGCCTGCTGCATTTGCGCTGTGCGTGATACCGAAATACGCGCCAGCTGCTGTAACGCCGCCAGCGAGTGCTGTCTGCATGAACGAGCGGCGTGTATGGCCAGTCGTTGAGTGCCGGTTTAGCTTCTTGGTCTTGATGTCTTTAGTCATGGTCATTCCTCCAATGTGGTTAAGGGTGAAAGAGCCTCCCTATTGCAGTGATTTTTAGACGGACACACCAAGATATCGATGCAGCGTATCCTTATCTTGCTCGAGCTCTAACGCACTGGCTTCGTGCACGACGACACCTTTCTCCATCAGATAGATGCGTGAACAAAGCTTCAGCGCTGTCTTGATATTTTGTTCCACCAGCAGGATTGAAACACCGGTATTGTTGACGGCGGTAATTTCCCGGCGGATGTCCTGCACCAGAATTGGCATGATGCCCTCAGTGGGTTCATCTAAGATCAATAATTTTGGTTGCAACACAAGACAACGCGCGATGGCAAGCATCTGCTGTTCGCCGCCTGATAATGTGCCGCCCGATTGGCCAAGGCGTTCCTTTAACTTTGGAAAGCGATCGAAAACGTGCTCGAGCACCTCAGGAATTGGCTTTTTGGAGAGTCCGAGCTCCAAGTTTTCTCCCACGCTGAGTGTTGGAAAAATTCCGCGGCCTTGCGGAACGTATCCGATCCCATGCCCCGGGATTGTGTGGGCGGGTATCCTGTTAAGGTGTGTCCCGTTGAGAGAGACCCGACCTCCTGTCGTTGGCACGAGACCCATGATCGCCTTCAGTGTCGTGGTCTTACCGACGCCGTTTCGCCCCAATAACCCGACTGCTTCGCCGCCAGAGACTTTGAGGGAACAGCCGCGTAGGACATGTACCTTGCCGTAGTGTGCTTGTACGTTGCTGAGCTCAAGCATCCTCGTCTCCTAAGTATGCAGCCCGCACTTCCATATTTTTTGCGATCTCATCCGGTGTACCCCGGGCAAGGACTTTGCCCAGATTCATAACGATGATGTCTTCTGATATGTCGAAAACCACTTCGATGTCATGCTCGATGATAACGATATCAATCCGCTTCGAAAGAGATCGGATTTTTTCGACGGTTTGCTCTGTTTCCGCCGGTCCCATTCCGCAAATAGGTTCGTCCAACAGCAACAATTTTGGCTCCGTTGCAAGTGCCAGTCCAATCTCGAGCAGCGCAACGTCGCCGTAGGATAAGTTCGAGGCCTCTTGATCAAATAGGGCCGATAAACCGAGCTCCTCGCAAATCCTGTCTGCGGTTTCATTGGCGTGCTTCGACTTACGGGTGGGCTGAAATGGCTTGAAGACACCTTCACGAGATTGCGCCGCGATCCAAAGATTTTCCCGCACGGTCATACCGCTGAACACGCTCTTGATCTGAAGCGTACGCGCCATACCCAACTTGCTAATTTCATGTACCGGTTGGCCGGTGATTTCCTGGCCTTGGAATTTAACAAACCCTGCCGAGGCCGGAATGATTCCGGTAATGACATTGAAAAGCGTGGTCTTGCCTGCGCCATTTGGCCCTATGATAGCCGTCAATTTGCCACTTTGGATGGACGCATTAACGCCATCCAATGCTACCAGACCGCCGAAATGTTTTTCGATATCCAAAATTTCCAGCACGGGCGGGGGGGTCATAGGTTTATTTCCTTACCTTGGGATCCATTCCGCTGTTTAACCTCACACAATTTATTGACCAGGGCGTGCCATAATCCGCCCAGTCCCCTCGGCGCGAAGATAACCACTAGGATTACGATAGTTCCGACTACTAATAGGTAGTGCTCCCAGATGTGAGATAGTTCTTCACGCAAAATGATAAGTAGAGAAGTTCCAACCACCGGTCCTAGCAAGGTGCCGACGCCGCCAATAATAGCCCAGACCACGGCTTCACCGGAGACGTGATAGAACATGTAACTCGCAGATGCATAGCGACCAAAAAAAGCGAATAGCGATCCAGATACCCCGGCGATGAACCCAGCACAGATAAAAGCGGTCAGCCGAATTAAATAGACATTCAGACCAATCAGGGATGCCCGCATGTCATTCTCTTTGACGGTACGGAAAGCTTGCCCCAGCGGGCTCCTTAGGAGAATACCTAAAAGCAAATAACAAATGCCAACTGTTAGGACGATAAAGTAATACTGAACCGTCGTGTCGGTCAGGGACACTTCCAGTTCGTCGCCAAAAGAGAACATGGGGGGCATTGAGAATGGCAAGCCGTCATCACCGCCAGTTAGCGGCTTCCAGGAGAGCGCCATAAAATAAAAGATTAATGAAAAGACCACCGTGATGATAGCGAAATAATGCCAGGTTAGGCGCACAGCGAAGATTCCAGAAATTGTCGCCATACCCGTTGCGAGCACGATGCCAAAACCAAATGCGGGCCAGAAACTAAGCCCAATTTTTGCGATGCCGATGGCGACCCCGTACATCCCCATGCCAAAAAACAGCGCTTGGCCGAAAGATAGCAATCCAACGTAGCCGAAAAGCAAATTGACGCTAGCCGCCAGCAGCGACCAGATTAGCATTTCTGAATAAATATCTACCCAAAAACTGTCGACGAATAGTGGTAAAAACCACGGGGCGATTGCGGTAAAAGCCACCAGGGTAGCAATGCCGATCCTATTGATCTTGACAGGTGTCACCGTGTCGCCCCAGCAAAAATTCCGTGAGGGCGGATCAGTAAGACGATACTCATCAAGCTTAGTGAGCCAATTCGGGCAATTGTTGGGTCGAAAAAGCTTGCCATTACCCCCTCGAAAAACGCAAGCATGACAGCAGCTACGACGGTGCCCTCCAGGTTGCCGAGCCCACCGATAATAACGGCCATAAAGCAGAATGGAAGAATATCAACGCCCGCCTGAAAATCGACTGTAGTGATGGGTGCCGCGACAACGCCCCCCAACGCCGCCATTGCGAAGCCGATAGCAAAGGTAATGGTGTAGATCTTCCCTGCTGGAATACCCATTGCGGTCGCCGTTTCTGGATCAAAGCGCACCGCTCGCATCCACGTCCCAAGTTTGGTCCGGTGCAGGAACGTGAAAAAAAGAACAATTGCGACAATTGACACGCCAGCCGCGAACAGACGGTAAACCTCGTATTCCAGGCCAAACATCGGTATCGTCGATGTGATTGGTGAAACCAAACGCGTTGGTGCCGCACCGTAGGTCGCGCGGACGCTTTCCTGAAGAATGATTGATAAGCCAAATGTCGCGACGATTGAGATGGCCGCTGCATTCTTGATGGGGCGGATGACCGAATACTCGATTAGGGCGCCGATCCCGAGGCCTATAAGTGGAACTAGGAAGAAAGCGAGCCAATAATTTCCGGTGGTTTCCATTACGAACCAGGCGAGGACTGTGCCGACCATGAAAAAATCACCGTGGGCAATGTTAATGATGTCGAGAAGGCCGAAGATAATGGACAGGCCTAGAGCGATCAGCGCGATAATTAAACCCCACACAATACCGTTCATCCCCAATGCGATGACAACGTCCATGTGTCACTGGCTCCCGCTTACATTAATTTTTATGTTACAAGTCTCGCGTGAATTTATTTCATCGGCAACTAGAAATTTATGCACGGAAATGTGCAGAAATCATCGGCGAGCTTGGCTGGATTAGGTTAAGGGCTGGGTGCGACTGCCGCCGTAATCGTCAGCTAATTATCTCAAGCGTCGAGAGTTGCGGCTGCCTGTTTTACCGCCGCTAACCGTGCTTTTTGTCGTTCCGTGGCCGCGTCCAGAGCGGCCTGAACGACATCGGGTTCTGCCGTCTCAGGGGAGCCCGCGTCGAAGGGTGGCTTGGGAGTGTACTCAATGCCTAATTGGATAGATTTAGCGACGTCTTCGCCGAAAACTTCTGCTGCAACGGTCAGACCGAAATCTATTCCCGCTGTGACGCCACCGCCAGAAATGTAGTTGCCGTCAATCACAACCCGTGAAGGGTCCGGTGTAACTTTGAATTCTGAGAGCATTTGGCGAGACATCCAATGACATGCCGCTCGTCTTCCGTTAAGCAGGCCTGCCGCAGCGAGTACAAGCGAGCCTGTACAAACTGATGTTACGTACTTCGCACGCTCCGCTTTTTCTCGAAGGAACGTCAAAGTCGCTTGATCATTCATCAAGGAATTCATTCCGCTGCCACCGGGAACACAGATGAGATCTAACTCGGGACAGGTATCGAACGTCACGTCCGGTATAATTCGCATGCCACCCTCAGCTCTCACTGGATCCAGGGACTTCCAGATAAGACTCACTTCGGTGCCGGGAAGCTTAGTGAAAACTTCATAGGGCCCTGTCATATCCAATTGCATGATGTCCGGGAAAATTAGAAAGCCAATTCGGAATGTCATCTAAACCATCCAAAATCTTATCTAAAACGCAATTATAAGATACCATTAATTCAAAACAATGCCTTACGATACTCTTTTGGTTCCACCGATGAGTGCTAGATATCAAGACGAGTTATTAGTTTTTTTAATTTATTGAAACTAGTAACGTGATTAAGGAGACTTGTTGAAACAAACTGAAGAATTTATGTGTGGGATGAGAGACGAAAAAGTGAAAAAGCAGAGTGGCAGATCTCTCAGCGGAGGAGAGCAGGAGGGCGCATCATTCGAAGCCTGATTGCAAAGCGCGCAAAGGGAATAGGCCTCTACTTAATCGTGTAGTGTATGGTAAAGCTTGGAGCCGCCGATCTTCGTCCATGGTCATTATCAATGTCAGAACTGCCGGTGCATTACTGATGGTGATTGCTGCCAGGGCGCGCCTCTCTAAAAGGTTAGGCAGTTCTCAATTCAACTTATTGTTTACTATATCGAAAAAGGTTAGGGACTTTCGCGGGGAAATACGGGTAAATATGGTGACAAAAAGTTCCTAACCTTCGGCTAAAGTATTGTTTTTATTGAATGTATGCAGTCCCGTAGGAGTCGCCACCTACCTTTTAAGTCATTGATTTTATTGGCAAAATAGGAGGTTGAACAATTTGGACTCAAAAGGATAGGCACCGTTGTTCTATCTTTGGTCCTCATCTTGATCCAACATACTCTGCCATGTTGCTGACACTTTTCGACCGGGTTGGAAAACATTCCTTTGCATTCGTTGGCACTATGAGGACTCATAGTGAGAAAAGTTCATTCTCGAGAAACGCTGCCCAATGGCCCGTTACCACTAACCTTTGAAGTGCCTTCATAAGCCCACCCCCTATAAATTTCTGACGAGTGGTATGATGGTGAAGATTCTCTACGTTATAGGTTTGTCTCAAAACGGACACATTTGAGTGTTAATCTCTCGAAGGCATATAGGAATTTTGATTACAAATGGAGTATTAAGTATGGGAGTCACAACATTTGTTACGCTAAAAACGAAGGACGGCTGCTTTGATGAATTTTACAACCTAGCGAAAGAGGAATTGGCGTTTACGAGGCAGTCAAAAGGATGCAAATCAATTCTCGTAAGTACCAATCGTGAGATTAACACGATGAAAATGGTGCAATTTTGGG
>MDTB01237946.1_pt1 | contig 13489 bp, 17 predicted proteins | sample 811161 | NCBI WGS metagenome assembly MDTB01 (sample SAMN05326650, study PRJNA326480) | marine metagenome | isolation source: seawater | place: Mediterranean Sea | collected 2009
GTGCCCGTGGTAGCCATATTTGCAGCAATAACAGGGACGCCTTCCCAAGATACATTTTTAGCATTGCGAAATGTAAATTTGCGAGTTAAGTCAACTTGCGACCTACTGTTAATGGTGGACCTCTTAGGGCGAATGAGCACATTATGGAAATCGAGTTTTGGATCACTATCAATAATAGTCATATGAATTATATATGAATTATGTTTAATTATGTATATATGACAATTAATTATTTTCAATATATACTACAATTTTTAATAGGAGGTACTTTAATGACTTTATTATATCATTATTCAAATAAAAAAAACATTGTTGCGTGCGCCATAATACCCACATTACCAGTATTATTTTTAGTTGGATTAATATATATACCCAAAAAGAACGCTATTGTCTCAAAATATATTAAAAATTCAGCAATCTATTTTTCATTTTATTTTATTTTTGTATTAACATGTTTACTTCTATATGTATGGTCAAATAAACTGTTATTTTCTATAGGTGTATCAAGTATTATATATTTAATTAGTTTGTTGCTATATATTTATTCCAATAAAATTTAAAGTTATTTTCTTTACACCATTGTTTGACTTCTTCTTCATAATTTAACTTATATTCATGTCTGTCTCTAGCAAGAACATAAAGAGAAAACCGTGTTCCAAAAAAACGAGTTAATGCACCAGAAACTATTGCGTAACGATATGTCTTGTCTTTTATGGGACCTAACTTAACAATCCAGTAGTTTCCATCTACCGGGACCCCGTCAAAATGTAGCTTTCGTTTTGTTTCCGAGTCTCCAGTAATATAAGAATATCCACGAATGCTTGTAAAATTATTTTTTGCATTATAACCAGAATTATATACTCCCAATAAACTGTTGTTTAGTAATTCATATTCTGTGGATACATTTTTGAAATTGACACCAGTTCCCAATAATGAAGTTGACCGAGAAGTCGCCATTTGATACCATTTTCCCAAATAACTCTTCAATACAATAGTCTTTTCGGTTTGTATAGGTTTTAAATTCTTTATAATAAGCGGTACAAGTAACAAGTATTTGAAAAACATCATGTAACATAATAATTGAGAAATTTTTATATAATTTATATATATATAATGAATAATCCTTTTATGCATTTATTACATGCTGCTGTTATTACTCTTGTAGTTTATATTATTATGAAATTTATATTAAAACAATCTCAAGCAAGGGCTATGAATCGCTCATTGGTTTTGGGTCTTCTTGTTGCTCTTTATATGGTATTATTCGGTCATGGACCACCAACAAGATTAAATCATTATTTACTTTAAAATTATAAATATTTTTTATTTATAATATTAATGAACTTTGCATTAAATGCGAGACAACCTACTCAAGATGACCGGGACTATGTGTATGAAAATATTCGTACAGCATCTTACAGTACAAATAACTTGTGCGATTATAGAGATCAGTTAATGCCTGTAAGAAATCAAGGAGCACAAGGAACCTGTTACGCACAAACAGCAGCATGTGTAAAAGAATGGCAAGAGAAAAATGATTCTTATTTTTCCCCTCAATTTATTTATAATAATAGAGACTATTGGAATAATGGTAAGCAAGACGGTGAAGATGTTAACGAAGATTATGGAATGCAGGGACGCGATGTAATGAAAATATTAAAACATTGCGGTGTTTGCAAAGAAACAGTATATCCGTATGGAACAATAGAACAAGCCAGTGAGATTGATTCATCTATAGTTGAATCGGCGAAAGAAAATAATATTAAAGGCTATGCAAAAATCAATACATTAGACGGGTTAAAAAAATCTTTAATGGATAACGGTCCATGTTTGATTGCATTTCCAGTATATAATTACACGGCACAATTATGGATAAAAGGCGAAGAAGACACATTTTTAGGAGGTCATGCAATGACTGTTGTTGGTTATGATACAAATAACTTTATAATAAGAAACAGCTGGGGGGACCAATGGGGAGATAAGGGGTATGCTTATTATAAATTTGATGACTGGGGGGCTCATTGGGAATGTTGGACAACCATAGACAATTTAACAAATAATTTAAAAAACGATGAAAAAATAAACGATGTTGCACGCGAAATTGTAGATGAAATTATTAATGACGCATTGCAAAATATAGTCAATGAAGAAGTCGTCAATGAAGAAGTCGTCAATGAAGAAGTCGTTGAAGTTGAAGTTGAAGTTGAACGCGCATCAAATAGCAGGTGCTTTAAATTATTAAAATCATTAGGAATAATATAATTTATATTAAAATTTACTTAAATATAATATCATTAACTAATACATTATGGCTTGTTTAACAAAACCTGGTATTGGTATGATTAATCCTAAGGAGTTCGACGATGCAGTGTGCAAAATGCGTGAGTTTTTTAAGAGTAAAGGATTCATTGAAGTACACACCCAGTGTAGGCTAAGTATTTTGGCTGCATGCGAAGACCCTACTACTATTTCTACGTATAATTATGCAGGTCAAGTATGGCCTCTTCCGCAAACCGGACAAATGTGGTTAGAATATGAGCTTCTTTCCAACCCTGACGCGGCTGGTTTTTTTTGCGTAAGCACGAGTTATCGTAACGAACCAAACCCCGTCCCTGGACGTCATGACAAGATTTTCCCTATGTTTGAATTTGAAATGAAGGGCGGTCTAGAAAAATTGATTGAACTTGAGAAGGAACTGCTGGTTCATCTTGGATTTAAGAACGGAAAGGGAGAAGTAGGAAACTATCCTCGTGGGAAGTACAGCAATGTAGCTGAAGAATATAAAGTAAATGAATTAGAACACGAACACGAAGAACAGCTGGAAAAGGACCACGGACCCGTGTATTTCCTTACCCATTTTCCCAACTATACTTCACCATTTTGGAACATGGCACAAAATCCTGACGGCAAACATGCAGAAAAGGTAGACGTAATTATTCATGGTGTAGAAACGATTGGAAGTGCTGAACGTTCGTGTGACCCTGAAGAAATGCGTCGTCAATTTTATAGTATTAGCAATGGGGATTATGCTAATATTTTGTTTAGTAATTTCACAAAGGATCGCGTCGAAACTGAACTGGACGATTTTATGAAGTTTAATTTTTTCCAGCGTTCGGGCGGCGGAATTGGCGTAACACGAATGATTCGCGCAATGAAGTTAAGTGGAATTATTAGTTAATTAAACTAATATAAAAAACTTACTATATATTATTTCATATATGAACGTACCGGCTAATAAATCTTTATTTATACCCCTTGTATGGAAAAATATAAGTCGGAACTTCATTAAAAACAAATTTGATTCGTTACAAATTGGTAGCATTAAGCACATTGAATTTTTTCCATGTGATAAAGAAAATTATAAAATGGCATATTTACATTTTGACAATTTTTATGTAGAAAAACAATCCACTGAAAACTTTATTAAACGAGTAATGGATCCAAATTTAAAAGCTCAAATTATATATGATGACCCTTATTACTGGGTTGTAATGGAAAATACATTTCCAGAAAAATCTCTTTTTTTAGCCCATCAAAAAATAGATGATTTAACTCGGCGTATATTATTAATTGAAAATATATACCGAAGGGGAGAGCCATTTGTTCCCCCGCCCCCTCCTTCGCCAAATTCATTAAAAAATAGGTCTTTATCTATACGCATGCCTATGCCAGAACACCAAAACGTAACATATACGAATGAAAATTTTTTCAATATGCGCTCTGCTTCTGCAGAACCTCATTTTTATCCTAATCAACATCAAGCGTTTCCTTCATATCAGTCGTATTATTAATAGGGGTCCAACAATAGTTTTAATTCTAGATTTGTAAAATATAATATAAAACAAATATATATTATTATATAGCATTGTGGTATTGTATAATTAATTATATAGCATAAAATAAACCATAAAATAATGAATGAGACTTTTGGAAATTGTATATTTAAATGCAAACATCTTTCTAGTCCTAACATTACAAATAATACTGAATTAACCCATGCAGTAACTATATTTGATAAATTAAATTTCACGCATAGAATACATAAGAGACAATGTATTATAAATATTTTAATTCTTTTTTGCACATTATTTTCATAGTAATCGGAGTGACCTGCAATGGAAGGATACATGAGTTATATTTAATAATATGTTAAATATAACTTCAATTAAAAATATATTCTACTATATTTATTTTTGTTTATTCATCAAGAGACCATATTTTTTTTGCTTCCTTTGCAATACATAAGTGATGATATTTTGTTCTCAATATATTTAATTTGTTTTTTGCATCATATATTTGATTTTTTAACAAATGAATAGAATCCATGAGTTCTATTTCATAATCATTTTGTTGTTCTTTGGTGCAATACATCAAATTATTCCAATTTGAGGGGTGGTTTGAAAAGGTTTGTTTAAGTGAAGCTATTTTTACATAAAGCGCTTCGCCTTGTTTACGCAAAAGCATATTTTGCTGTTTTTCTATATTTAATTGTTCTTCCATTTGAAACGATTCTTCATCTTCACAAGTGTCAAAGTACCACTGACATTGCTTTTTTGTTTTTAATCTATAATTATTTTTTCTTTGCTGTCGCAGTTTTTTTCTATATGTAGACGGATCACTTTTAAACAGCGTCGCCCTTGGAGTTTCTGCATCTTCTGTATTTTCACTATTATAAAGCTGCAAGGCGCGCTCATTTATACGTAGAGTATTTGGTTTCTTTTTACTTCCGTTTCGTTTTGTTGTTGGCACCTTTCGGAAGTTTTTGGTGGACAAGGGGGAGTCCTCGTCCATGATTGATGGTTAAATAAAGTTAATATTAATCATTGTAGTTCAATTTTATTTTATTTTCAAATGTTTTACATAGTGTTTTTAAACTATTTAGAGTATCATTAGATAGATTATTTGTTTTTATTAAACTAATTCCATGACCACGTTTCATATGCCCTTTACCATAAAATAGTAAGGCTTCAAGCTCTAATATAAATTGCTGGTTGGGAACTATTTTAGAATCATTATTAATTGGTATATAATACGGAGACAAGTAGGTATAGCGATTATAGTTGCCGTCGCTATATATTTTAAAATTATCAAATATTAGCCCGTAGTTTTCGTTATGGTCATACATGGGCTGATTTTTTACAAAGGAAATACCTACTATATTTCCGCTGCAACCATTATGTTGCTTAGGATTTAAATTTAACATATGAATGACACAAACTAATTCATTTTTAGGTATTTTAGGACACATTGGTGTAGGCGAGTTTATAATACAACCATGAAAATCGTTGTTTAGACACCATCGCGTATGTTCTTCCAGAGTATTTGGATTGAAGCGCGTTGTTGCAATATACATTATTATTTATTTAATAAAAAAATAAAACAAATCAATTTTTACATATTTAGGAAATTAACTTACATATGATCCGTTTTCAAAACGCGTTTCGTCTGTTCTTTTGTTATACATTTGCACTGTTTCTATATTGATTAATAGAGTCCAGTTATTATCTTTAGGAGAAATTCCGAAATCTTGACATATATTATTTATGGATGTATATAGTTTAGAATAAGCCTGTTCCAATGAAAATCCGTTTTGCAAATATTCTCTATATATATTTCCCCATTTCTGGGGTTGTAGTTCATCTATTTTAGAGGACCATGTAAAAACGTCCATAATGTATATGTTTAAAATAAATATAATCTACTTCAACTTTTCTATTTGAAAAAAAATAATATTGCATTAATATATAATGGAAGAACAACAGGATCAGCAAATGCAGCAGCAGCAGCAGCAAGGGGGAGCTCGTCGTCGCCGCCGTCGTACTATGCGTCGCAGCCGTCGCCAGCAGCAGCAGCAAGGTGGACGCCGTCGCCGCCGTTCGGGAAGCCGCAAGCGCCGCCGCTCGGGAAGTCGCAAGCGCCGCCGCCGTCATTAGATAGTTTAGTAATAATAATTGTTGAATGTAACAATTATTATTTATAATTTTAAAATATTGTTTTCCAAAAATTCCCTCAATTGATTTGCGTCTTCTATTGGAACAGTATAGTTTACTTCATGGTCATTATGAAAATAATACTCTAAATGTAATTTGCTTTCACCGTGTGGATAATTTATCCAATTAAATCGATAACTAAAATGTTTAGCGTATTTATGACTATTCCAGATTTCATTACGTTTTTTAGGGCTCATTGGGCCTGGTACACACTCAACAGATGCTATTTCATTGCAATATGTATCTAATATTGTACTTATTGCAAATATAGATCTTGACGTCATAGTGTATATTTATAAAAAATATAAATTTAATTCATTTTTTATAGATTTATATTTTTTTATAGATTAGGGTGTAAGTTTTCTTGTGTTGATATCCAATAATAACTAGATACTCCGTTTGAAAGATATAGTTTATTTATTTCTTTGTTTTCTAAATTATTAAATTTCCAACAACATGAATCATCATTATACAATGTCATTACTCCTTTATGGTTTATTGAATTTTTATGAAAGAATTCATTTGATGCATTTGTAAATAGTGATGCGTAATGATTGTAATGTATACGTTCTATATTTAAATATTTGATATATTTGAAAAACATGCTGTTTAGTAATTGGGCTAATACGTCATTGTGATTAAATGTTCGTCTAATAATATCTTTATTATACGTAAATTGCTTAACAATGAACTCTTTTGTATGCAAGACGTGAGTCTCGCTAGGAATATAAAATTGCAAATCTATATTGGGAAATATGGGACAGTGACGGAGTAACATAAATGGTGTCGGACTATACGTATTGAGATATACTACGTCTTCGCTTCTTGGTATAGGTGCCATTTATAAAAATGACATATAAAAAATATCATTTCAATTTATTAATAATACAAGAATTGTACAATATTTATTTTGATGTCAAATGGTATATGACGCGGTAAACCAAATGCCTTATATATTTTGATAATCATGTTTATTCTTTTACTTGATTTGTAAAGCTCAAGATATTTGTTCGTTTTTTCCAAACAGTCTTGCATATATGTTTGAGTTATTTTTTCGCTTCGTATGAATTCTGGTATAACAAAGTAGTGTTCCAAACAATCGGTTGCGAAAATGTGTATATTTTTGAATAATTTTAAATTATGGGAATAAAATAAGTCTTCAAAGCGTTCAATCATAAATACAAAGACTTCGCGTATATGAAATGCATATATTTTCCAGCACTTGTCAAATTTATGAGGTATGGTTAGGTCTCCATTGTGACCTATGTAATGTTTTTTTCCTAATGCTTTCAAGGATTTTACGGCATTGCCCGTTTTTTCGCGAATCTCGCAAATGAGTTGGTCGTCCATTTGATGAATAATATGGTCTTTATTATAGATATATAAATAAAAATTACTTCAACTTTTATTTATGGACCTTTGCTTTTAATAGACACTTTTTAATTTCTTGTAGTTGGGTGAAATAAAGCGTTGCCTTATCTTTTTGTCGAAACATTTCTCGTAATAAATTTTCGTTTGTTTGTTTTTCATCTTGCAATATTTTTCTATACGAGTTAATTTCTGATTTTAGAAATTGTATTTCTCTTTGTTCCGGAGTTTTGCTTTTTCTTATAAGCGGTATTGGTCTAGCAGTAGAACATTGTTGTGTTATTTTATTTCTACGTTCATCATCAAAATAACGTTTCCAATAATCTTGTTTTTGGTCATGCATATGTTATGTTAAATATTTATATTTAAATACTTTACTGCAAACCATTGGTAAGATATTTGAACATTTTGCTTTTTCTATAGTGAATTAATCCGGGTGATAAATTACCTTCCCAGAGCGTCCTCCAATGTTCATGTACATTGCAATATACATAATCGTAATGTATCATTGCATCTAACTCCTTTTTTGGTAAATCCATTGCACTGATGGAAAGAATTTTCTATGCGTCGTTGTTGTATATTTTGAGGGTTAGTCCAATAATATCTAAGTGCGGTTAAAGTTGGTCTTATTTTCATTGCTTTCAAGTATTCTATATCACCAAACCCCAATGGATATACCCTTTTAGCATCTTCTGTAAATAATTTGCGCATTTTTTTATTTACTTGTCTCAATGTAAAAGGACATGCATAACTCCATATTAAGGAGTGTAGCTCATTTGGTATGTGGACATGCATGATGAATATATATTATAAATAAAAATATGGCTCAATTTTTTTGCTATTGGATAAGCCAATTTAAAATTGCATTATAGTCTATATTTTCATTATCATCACTATCTAAATCTGAGAAGCATTGTTGTATAGTGTTTTTTGCAAACGTTTCATGATTTATTTGTAAAGTTTGAAAATCAGGGCGACAAGAAATGGCTTGAAAGAAATACACGAAATATATATATAAATCGGATTTCGATATATTTTGAGTTTTTTTATTATTAAAAGACCATAACACTTTTTTTATATTATGAGATGATATTAATTTAGTATAAGGATCTATTAATTTTAGAAATGGATTAGGTGGTAAGGTTACTACTCCACTGCGGAGTAGCATAGTAATGTTGTTACTTAATTCATATATAATGTATTTCAATTATATATTAATTAGCATATTAATCATTTAATAAAAGTCTCAATATATATTATAATGCGAGGAAAACATACCCGCAAGGGACATAGACATGGTAACATAACAAATAAAACAAGGCGACGTAAAATGCAGGTGAATAATAGCATTAGTCGAAATATAATTAAAAAAGATATAATACTTAAAAAACAATACAATAATCAGGTAGGTGGGGGACCATGGGAATGGCTCACTCCCATTGAAAAGTTAATACACGAATTTGACACAGCTCTGTTATCATTAGCTACATTATTTAATGTAGATATATACATACATGCAGCTAGTACAGCTAGTATGAAGACTTTCTACACTAATTCCTGGACCTATATTACTACCACTATTAAAGATATTATAATTTGGGTTGGCGAAAATAATCGGATGAATAATATTTTAAAAGCTTCAATATTTGAAACAATTTTAATATTTAAAATAGAAGCGACCACAAATGATTCCATAAAACGACTATTAAGCAATTCACATAACGGAGGGTCCGGGACATCGTCTGGTAATATGAATGGTAAGACGTTACTCAATCTTAGCAGTAATATATGTCGAGATATGTGGACTTGGTTCAAAAACTCTTGTAATTCGTTAACTGAGGTGTGTTCCCCAGGCATAAAAAAGATGTTTTCATATATTCCTAGGGCTATAATTTGGGCTAATTATTATGTGGCATCCTTATATATATTTTTAAATAAGCGTGTAGGCAAAGCAAATGTCGATTTAACACTATGTTTTAGTAAAATAGCTATGTATTATACTCAATGGGGAGGATATTTAATTACTAAAACTTTGCTTGTATTGACGATGAATTATATGATGTACGGAGTGACTTGGGATAATATTATAAATGTATTGGTTAAATATTTATCGGATAAGATAAAAGAAATTTTTAATTGTACATCAATTGTTATAAATACAGGCGATAAAGTTTCAATCTTCTTATCATCCCTAGTATATTTTGGCAATTCATGGGAGTTTCATGATATTGTAACAGATACATTTTTCCCAGAGCCACTTCCTGAATCAAACATTTTAAAGGATACGCCGGAATTACAAAAAGATTATTTAACCCAGGTATATTTAGCTCAACAATGGTTAAAGCAATATAAAGAAGAATGGAACAATCCGATAACAGATTCAAGTAATATAAAAATTATTTATCCGGGTGCAATTTTAAAAACAACTATAGATACAAACAAAGCTTTAACAAATGAAACTATTCTTAAAAATTTACACCTACAGCGTGTAACAGATCCTTATGTATATGGGATTTATTTCGGGAAAAGTGGCGGTAAAGATATGGTTGCTACATTCGAGGATGATAAAAATTTGATTTTAAAAAAGAAAAAAGACGAACATATTAAATGGACTGAAGCGTCGGATAATGATATACAGGACAAATACAAACAAAATATATTAAGTATGTTAAAAAGTTCAGTATCTCAAAAAATACTGATAAATAAATTTATATCAAGATTAGGAATATTATTACATGCGGGTATATATAAAATAGAAAGCACAGCATGGAAAGGTGCATCTAAATCTGCTGCTATATATTTGTATTCTGGTGGCGATCCATATGGAAAAACGTGGAAAATATATATTTTAGGTAGTGTTGAAAAATTTATAAATAAAAAACTAAATAGACCCCGTAATACAGTTCATATGAGAACTATGTTGAATAGCAACGGTAGTCATATAATGACTGATGTGACGAAGGAGTTCGATGATGGTGGAAAAGAGAATTTAGATCGTCGTTGGAGAGATAAGGATATTCAAATACCTTATCACTTTTATCCTGATGATGAAACGGTACCAAGCTGGCGCAGGGAAAAACGAATAATGTATGAAACTTTATATAGATATACCATTCAGGAAGAGTATAAATTACATACAAAATACAATGAGGCTATTTGGACACAAGTATTTGAAATTAATTCTGAAACAGATATTAAATATAATAATAATAATGAAACTATTATATTAAAAAATATCGGGGGAAAAGAACAACAGGAGATGCATATATCATGTTATGAAAATAAAAATGTTAATGATAATGAAAAACAGTTATTATCTCCATTCGACTGCACGGTGCCATCACAAGCATCTATATCTAAAATACCAGATCTACAAAATTTATGTAATGTTCTTGGTAATATTCTTCATGCAAAGCACATAGGTGAACCGGCGATGGAGATGGGTGCGGCGGGTAAAGGGTTATTTGGTATTTATCATCCTGATCATATTGAACACAAAGATATTGTTTTTGTGAATAATAATCACGTTAAGATAGATATCATGAAAAATAAATTTAATACAAAGCAGGAAGAGGATGCGCAGACCGAGGTGGGTCCTACAGAAAATTGGATAAAAACTTTAAAAATTACGTTTGTAAACGGATTTTTTGAATGTTATGGATTAGATAAAGCAGAAAGATTAGAACTACAAAATGAAGTGACTAATAATGTGGAATCTATTTTAATAGAACAAGACAGCTCTCTTGAAAATTTATATAAAGCGATATTAGAAGTAAATTTTAATAAAGATATTAGAGTTATTAAGCAAATTAATGGTGCAATAAAAAATCTAGGGAAAGCGAGGGAAATGGTATCGAGTGCGACTGCTCAGGAGGCAGCGGTGGAGAAGGTGAATGTGGCGGTTAATATGGTAATCGGTTGGTCCAGCTTTGATGGAGTCCATTCGCCGAGTGATATTACGGTAGAATCGGCTAATATACGTGAGATGTGTCAGGCACTGGAGGCGGCAGCGAATAACATGGTAATGACAAGTGAAAAGATGCAAGAGTTCAGTGAAGAGAAATCTATTAAGGATTATCTCGATAATGTACCTGCTCTACTCAAATTGACGGGAAAGGCTGCGGTGATGTTGGCGGAGGCACCGGCAACTAATGAGAAGGAGAAGAAGGTGGCGACAGTCACCGAAGCGAGGATAAAAGAAATAGTAAAAGAGATGGGGTCGGTTTATGGAGAAGAATCTGCCGAGGTCACCCAGGAAGAGCTGACTCGTGTGATTGACTTGGTTAATAATGCTATTCACTCCATGTTGGATGAAGCCAGTAAAGCGGTGGTATTAGCCGAAACTACTTTAAATGAGGCAGAGAATGAAGCAGTGGGTGGGGTGGCAGCGGAGGAGGTTGCGGAGGTTGCGAAAAGAGTGCCGCTAGACGTTTCAGAAGATGGAAATGAAGATACAGTGAAAATGGATATCTGGGAAAATGTCAAGTTATCTAATGAGGAATTTCAAGAATATTCAAAAAATATACATTACAATAAAGGAGAAATTTACGAAAATTTAGCTGAATATACATCAAATATAGAAAACCGTTTAAACAAATTAAATAGCGTTCTACAAAATTTAATAACGGTATTAAATTCCGTTACTTTTGGTTTATCAGACGAAATGTCATTGTGTTTACCAGACACATTAATAAGTAATGTTAAAATAATAGAATTTGCTAATAAATTTATTAAACTAAAAGAAATTCAGATTGAATATTATAAAGAAATTTTTAACTTGTCGTCGCACTTGAGCAGAGACCGGGCGGTGGCTGCTATTGATGCTGCTGCTGCTGCTGCTGCTGCTAATCCCTTAGTTCAAGACAGTGATGCTGTGGTTGTTGATATCATTCATCAGGGAAAAGGAATACACGAACTAGTAACAAATAAGAAATATCACGATATAGCGGACAAGATTACTGAAGATTTTCCGGATTTGCGTCTTTATAAGTCATACAATGATATTAATAAATATACAGAACTTCTTATAAAAGCTAATGAAGCATATATTAATAAGGATAATCATAGGGATTATGTTAATACATTTAATGATATTATGATTCAAATGGGGATAACATCAAATTATAGCTCCGCTAACGTTATTAGTAATTGGTGGAATAATTCAAGAGACATTGAAACAAATGGTTTCAAAATATGGGAGCATGCAACAATTACAAAAATGAAAAAAAACCTTTCATATAATTTCAATGAAATTAAAAAAGCATTTGACAAATTCTTTGACACTAAGATGGATGATAATCAAGAATTTCCAATGGAGAAAAGTGATTATTTTAATGAATATACAAATATTATAGTTTTAAATATTCCGGATAACTATCATGGATTAAGAAGTCAGATGTCAAAACTGTTAGATATATCAATAGACGCCATACAATCAAGATTTAATCCAAAAAACAATGTAAATAACAAAGCTCAACCATTAATTATTACTACTGAATTTCAAAATATAAAACAATTTCAAAATAAAAAGTCGGAACCATACGGTACGAACCATACATTATTTAGTTTATACCATTTAGATAATAAATACTTTAAAAAATTAAAAAATGGTCTTAATGCCAATAAAGCTAATAAAAATGATGATATTATATCTTCTTTAACCGCCTTATATTATAATAATGAGGGGGATGATGTGGGAGAAAAGTTAATAAAGTTCAAGCATGATGATAAATCAGACAATTATCGTCCTAATGCGGTGGAAATAAACAAATTAATTGGCTTAGATGACCATATTGAATTTATATTAAATAACGAACACTGGATGACGTCTTGGGGGATACCTTATAAATTTGCCGTGGACTCTAATTATGTGAACTTAAATGCTTGGACGCTCATGAAGCAGACTAGGGAGGGGGCGGTGGTGGTGACCGATGAGGTGCGACGTTTAGTAACAAGCGCGGTGCAGGGAGCCTCTTCTGGGTTTGGACGAAGATTGAGTAGTGGCCTCCCGCGACGGTTGATAACTGCGTTGAGGGGTAGCGTGGGCTTGGAGCCTGTCTCGCATACAGGCGGAAAGGGTACTAAATCCGACGATGATATTGATGAGGAAAAAAAAAAAAATAATAGAACAA
>MDTB01060292.1_pt1 | contig 13488 bp, 18 predicted proteins | sample 811161 | NCBI WGS metagenome assembly MDTB01 (sample SAMN05326650, study PRJNA326480) | marine metagenome | isolation source: seawater | place: Mediterranean Sea | collected 2009
AGATCTGACATTAAAGCAGATGATGTAGGCCCTGGTCCAGCACCCTCCCCTTGTAATATGCTTTCACCTACAGGTTTACCTTCTAATATAACAGCATTCATAACACCATCAACATTACCAATATAGCTTTTCTTTTTAACTAAACACGGATGAACTCTTTCAAATAATTTGTTGTTTATGATCTCTGTTATGCCTAGTAATTTTATTTTCAGATTTAATTGATTTGCTATCTCAAAATCTTTTGGTTCAATAAATTCAATACCCTCCATAAGTAGATTATTTCTAGAAATTTTCTTTTTAAAAGCCAAAGAAGATAAAATTCTTACTTTTGCCAAAGTATCGTAACCGTTTATATCTAATTTTGGATTACCAGGTTCTGCATATCCTAAACCTTGTGCTTTTTTCATTACATTATGGAAATTATCATTTGTTTTATCCATTTCTGATAAAATATAGTTGCATGTTCCATTTAATATACCATAAACCTTAGTAATTAAATTTGTTGATAACCCCTCCTTTATAGTCCTTAAAATTGGTATACCGCCTCCAACAGATGCTTCAAACTCTAGATTAACTTTTTTGTTTTCAGCTATTTTACTTAAATAGTCTCCATGTTTGGATATTAATGCTTTGTTAGGTGTTATTACATGAATTTTATTTTTAAGGGCTTTCTCGACTATTTTTTTTGACATTCCATCAGACTGACCAATACATTCAAATAAAATATCTATATTATTATCATTAAAAATTTTAAGAGGATTCTTGTAAAAAATTTTTTTATTGATCTTAAATTTTCTTTTTTTATTTTTATTTTTTGCAGAAATTGCTGCTATAATTATATTTTTACCTGTTAATAACTTAATATCCTTTTTTTTATTTTTAAGTTCATTTAAAAGATAATTTCCTATTTGACCCAAACCAACAACTGCAATATTTACTTTATTTTTCATTTATTTATATCTGGATAATCTTTTTCAAAAGCTTTTTTCTCTATTAAATCTTTAAACTCTTGAAATGTTAAATTGTCATTAATATCTATATCTTTAGAATTTTCGACATTTATATTTGTACTACAAGATAATAAAGTCACAAAAAGAATAATTAATACTAATCGCATTAGCTTAAACCCTCATCAATATTAAAACCAAATTTAATATTTAAATTTTGTATTGCTTGACCAGCCCCACCTTTTATTAAATTATCTATAGCTGATAAAATTACCAATCTTTTTTTATTATTTGTTTCACAAATAGAAATATCACAATAGTTTGTATTTATTACATTTTTAGTACTAATGAGTTCATTTTTTTTATAAATTCGAATAAACTTATGTTTTTTATAAAACTTTCTTAAAAAACTTAAGATTTTTTCAACCTTTAAATTATAGTTTTTTTCAACATATATTGTAGATAAAATACCTCTAAACATTGGCAAAATATGTGGTGTAAAATTAAACTTTATTTTTTTATATAACAAAGATAGCTCTTGATTAATTTCAGCATTATGTCGATGATTAGGAATACCATATGCACTTAAAGATTTAAATAAATTCATTTTTTTTGCATTTTTTAAAATTTTTCTTCCAGCACCTGAATAACCAGATTTTGAATCAATAATGATATCATTTTTTTTTAAATATTTACCTTTAAATAAAGGATATAGTGGAGCGATAATTGATGTAGGGTAGCAACCAGGACATGCTATAATTTTTTTATCTTTTATTTTTTTTTCATTTAATTCAGCTAGACCATATACACTTTCTTTTAATAATTTTTTTGATTTGTGTTCAATTTTATAATATTTTTTATAAATGCTAGCTTTTTTTATTCTAAAATCAGCTGATAAATCTATTAATGTATTTTTTTTATTTAAATTATTTGCAACAATTTGACTTTTACCATTTGGTAAAGCTGTAAAAATTACATCTACTTCTTTAAAATATTTATAATTAATCTTAGTGATTTTCGGTAAATTATATTTTTTAAGATCTTTATCATAAAAATATATTTTTTTTCCAATTGATGAATTACCACAAAGATACTTAATTTTTATAAATTTATGTTTACATAAAAGTTTAACAAGCTGAACTCCTATGTAACCCGTAGATCCTGCAACTAAAACATTAAGTTTATTCATTATGACTATATTATCAGTTGAAATTTAAATTATATTATCTTTTAGAAAATTGAAAACTTCTTCTAGCTTTTCTGTGACCGTACTTTTTTCGTTCAACAGCTCTCGAATCTCTCGTGGTAAGTTTTTCTTTTTTAAGAGCTGGCTTTAAAGTTGAGTCAAATTGTAATAACGCTTTAGAGATTCCATGTATTACAGCACCTACTTGTCCGCTATGTCCACCACCTGTAACAGAGCATTTTACGTCATAAGAAGTAGTTTGATTAATAATTTCAAATGGTTTTGTCAACTCACTCTTATGATTTACTCTCTTAAAATACTCTTCATAATTTTTTCCATTAACTATTATTTTACCTGAACCTTTTTTTAACCAAACTTTTGCAATAGACTTTTTTCTTCTACCGGTCGCGTATTTACTATCTTTTAAATTTATATTTTCAATGTTAGAAACTTGTTCCATTTTAATTTCTAATTATATTTTTCTTATTAAGATCTTTTATATTAATAATTTCAAGATTTTGTGCAGAGTGTGGATGACTTTCACCAATGTAAATTTTAAGTTTTGATAGTTGTTTTTTTGCTAGCGCTCCACCAGGAAGCATTCTTTTCACAGCTAATTTTAAAATTTCTTCCGGTTTTTTTTTTGCTAATTTTTCAGGTGTTGTTTCCTTAATACCTCCGGGATAACCAGTATGCCTATAATACTTCTTTTTTTCAAATTTGTTGCCTGTAAATTTTATATTTTCAATATTTTTTACTACAACAAAATCGCCATGATCCATATGTGGAGTAAACTTAGCAGTATTCTTGCCTCTTAATATTTTTGTAATAATTGTCGCTAATCTACCAACAACAGCATTTTTAGCGTCAATTTCATACCACTTGGAATTGATTTCGTCTTTTTTAATAAACTTTGTCATATTGAGCCGGATTAATACTCAATAATGTTATATTGTCAATTTATTATATTTAGCTTGTTTTATGTATTCTCACTATGATACCCTAAAATGGTTTTTAAAAGGGTAATTAAACTTTATTGTGTACCCTAGACATAAAAAGAAACACAAAAAAAGGAGTAAATAATGAGTAAATCAAAAAATCCAGAGACAATAGCTTTACATGGTGGCGAATATAGGAGTGATCCCGCAACTACAGCAGTTGCTGTTCCAATTTATAGAACAACTTCTTATCAATTTAACAACACTGGTCATGCAGCAAATCTTTTTGCATTAAAAGAGTTTGGTAATATTTATACAAGAATTATGAATCCTACAAACGATGTACTTGAAAAAAGAGTGGCAGCAATAGAAAATGGTCTTGCATGTGTAACTGTGGGATCAGGACAAGCTGCATCAACTTTCGCAATAGTTAATGTTTGTCAAGCTGGAGATAACTTTGTAAGTTCAACTGATTTGTATGGAGGTACAGTTAATCTTTTTACACATACATTAAAAAAACTAGGCATAGAAGTTAGGTATGCAGATCCCTCAGATCCCAAAAACTTTGAGAAAGCAATTGATGAGAGAACTAGATGTTTTTATGCAGAAACTTTACCTAACCCTGCATTAAGAGTATTTCCAATAAAAGAAGTTTCTGATATTGGAAGAAAATATAATATTCCATTAATTATGGATAACACAGCAGCTCCAATAATTTGCAAACCATTAGATCATGGTGCTGCAGTTGTAGTGCACTCATTAACCAAATTTATAGGTGGTCATGGTACAGTAATTGGAGGATGTTTAGTCGATGGTGGTAATTTTGATTGGACAGCTGATCCTAAACGACAACCACTTTTTAATGAACCAGATATGAGTTATGGTGGAGCAAAATGGGGTGAAGTAGTGCCTCAATTAACAGGTGCAAATGTATCTTTTGCTGTTAGAGCAAGAGTTTGTTTGCTACGTGACCTTGGTGCACCTCTTGCTCCAGATAATGCTTGGGGAATTATACAAGGGTTAGAAACTGCTCCACTAAGGATGAAACAACATTGCTCTAACGCAGAAAAAGCAGTTGATTTTTTAACAAAACATAAGAATGTTGAAAGAGTAATATACCCTACACTTCATAAAGGAGCCGTAGGTGACAGGACAAAGAAATACTTTTCTGGTGGGAATGGTGCTTTAATTGGTATTGAAGTCAAAGGAGGAGTTGAGGCAGGTAAAAAATTTATAGAAGCACTTAAAATGTTTTACCATGTTGCAAATATAGGTGACGCAAGAAGTTTGGCAATCCATCCTGCCACAACTACACATAGTCAATTAACTGAGGAAGAGTTATTAGCTGCAGGAGTTACACCTGGATATGTTAGGTTGTCTATTGGAATTGAACACCCTGATGACATAATTGCAGACTTGGATCAAGCTTTAGATGCATCTGGCAAGCCTAGCTTGAAAGCTGTTAGTTAATTTTTTTATTTATAAATAAAAGATAGATACTAAGGCTTATTAAAATTATAGAACTTATTTGGTGCATAGATGCTAAAACCATTTGTGCACCACTTAATATAGTCATAATCCCTAAAAAAATTTGTACTAACAATATTACACCTAATGATTTGAGAATATTATAAAATTTTAATAATTTTTCTTTAATTACAAAATATAAAATTAAAAGAAAAACAATTAATAAAAGATATGCTAAATTTCTGTGAATAAACTGAACTATGGATGGATCACTTAACACATTTATATTAAATAAATTCAAAAAAACATTGTCATCGGGAAAATAATTGTTGCCCATTAAAGGCCATGTATTGTAAATTTTTCCAGCGTCCATTCCAGATACAAAAGCTCCAAATACAATTTGTAAAAAAATAATAAATACAAATATCGATGGTAAATTATATTTAATAATATCGTTATTAATTAAATTAAATTTCTTATATTTCAAAATATTCCATAAAATTAATGATAAAATTATAAATGCTGTGGTTAAGTGCATGGATAATCTAAAATGGCTTACATCAACTCTATTAACAAGGCCACTTTTAACCATAAACCATCCCAAAAATCCCTGGAAACAAATTAGAAAAAATATAACAAAAAGTGACTTCGTATTAGCAAAACCTTTTTTAAGAGTAAAATAAATTAATGGAATTAAGAAACATAAACCTATCAATCTACCCAAAAATCTATGTGCCCACTCCCACCAGAAAATTATTTTAAATTCATTTAAATTCATATTAAAATTTTGAAGTTTATACTCAGGTATTTGTTTATAAAGACTAAAGTAATGATCCCACTCATATTTTGATAATGGAGGTAGAAATCCTTTTATTAACTCCCATTGTGTTATGGATAGACCGGAGTCAGTGAGTCTAGTCAGGCCACCAACAATTATTATACTTGAAACAAGCATAAACATTACAATTAGCCAATAATATAAATATTTATCTATATTTTTATCGTTTAAGAACACATTTAAATAGATATAATATTTATTAATAAATCCAAAAGAATAAATGTCGCCTAAGAATAAAAAAAATTTATTAATTTTAAGAAAAAAACTAGATTACATTGATAATAAATTACTGAATTTGTTAAAAATAAGAGCAAAATACGTAAAAAACGTACTCCTATTGAAAGAATTTAAAAAAGAAATAATTGATAGAAAAAGAATAAATAAAATTTTAAAAAATGTAAAAAACAAATCTAAAAAAAAAGGTATTGATCCAAAAATAAGTAATAGAATTTGGAAAAATATGATTTACGCTTTCATAGATTACGAATATCGAAATTTTAAAAAAAAGAGAAAGTAATTATTTACTGTGTGGTGGTAATTTTTTTTCTACAAAAATTTCGTGCTTTCTTGTAGTTGGATTATATTTTCTAGCTTTTAATTTAACTTTAGCTTTTTCACCACCAGAAGGTTTTTTTACATAGTAATAAAATGCACTGTCTGGTTTAGCCTCAGGTACAAGTCTAACTTTTATGTGTGTTTTTTTTGCCATTAATTTTTTTTAAGGTTTTTTATTATATTATTAATTTTATTTAATCTAAACTTTATATCATAAGAACTTATAATTTTTTTGTAATTTTCGTCAATATTTAAATTATTACTATTTAAAACTTTTTTCACACCATTAATTGTCATTCCTTCATTTTTTAGCAAGTACTGAATTTTTATCAATATATCTATATTTTTTTGGTCGTAATAACGACGATTATTAATTTTAATTGGTTTAATTTGTTTAAATTGTGTTTGCCAATATCTAATTGTATGTGATTGACTATTAGCACCACTTTGTTTAGTCATATTTAATATTTTAACTACCTCGCTAATAGTCTTGTAGGTTCTTTTTTTGTTACTTGCCATTATCTGTATTGATAAATTTCTTAAAATCTTTAGAGGGTTTAAATAACACCACATTTCTCTCAGAGATTATTTTTTTTTCTTTAGTTTTAGGATTTCTTCCTTCTCGACTTTTTTTATGCCTAATTTCAAAAGTACCAAAATTTGATATTTTGACTTTTTTATTTTTATTTAAATTTTCAACAATTATATTCAAAATATCTTCTAAAATAATATCTAGAATTTTTTTTGATAAGCCAATTTGCATATAAAGCGTGTTTACTATATCTTTTTTGGTTAGATTAATTCTCATTAAGAAATATTATCTTTAATCTTTTGTATTAAATTATTTTTAACAACCTTAATACATACATTTAGGGAGTGGGAAAAACCAATATAATCTGTAGAACCATGACTTTTAATGACTGGAGAATTAAGACCAATTAATATTGCTCCATTATAAAGTCTTGGGTCTAATTTTTTTTTTACTTTATTCAAATTTTTAATATTTATTAAACTAGACAATTTACCTAAAATATTTGATGTCATTGATTTTTTAAATTCTTTTACAATAAAATTTGCTGTGCCTTCAGCAGTTTTTAGTGCAATATTTCCAGTGAATCCATCTGTAACTATAACATTTACTTTTCCATCCATTATATTATTACCCTCAACATACCCGTAAAAATTAAAATCTTTATTTTTTCTAATATGCAATTCTTGATATGCTTTCTTAATAACTTCATTACCTTTTAGCTCCTCAGAACCCACATTTAAAAGTGCAACTACAGGCTCATCTTTGGGATACAAAGCTTTAAAAAGAGATGAACCCATTATAGAAAAGTCTATCAAATTTTTAGCACTACATTCAATATTTGCTCCAAGATCTAAAACAACATTAAAACTTTTTTTATTTGGCCATAGAGCAGATAAAGCAGGTTTATCAATATTTTCTATCATCTCTAAATTTAATTTCGAAATCACAAAAAGTGCACCTGTATTTCCTGCAGATATAGCAACATCTGAATTTTTATTTTTTACACTTTGAATAGTCAACCACATACTTGTATCTTTTCCTTTTTTTGCAGCAGAGAGAGGAGAGTCTGTATCTAGAATATTATTTTTAGTGTCTGTAATACAAAAAATATTTTTATCATAATTTTTTGGTAGTAATAATTCTATTTTTTCTAAATCGCCAAAAATATTATAAATAATGTCCTTATTCTTTTTATAATTTTCTAAAATTCCATAGATTACTTTTTTTGGTGAGTTTTCCCCACCCATTGCATCAACTGCAATTTTAATTTTTTGTAACATATAAAAAAACTATTCTTTAGGATCTAAAACTTGTCTTCCCTTGTAAGTACCAGTTTTTAAATCAATATGATGAGATAGTCTATATTCACCAGATTTTTTGTCTTCAACTACATTTTTTGTTGAAAACTTCAAATGTGATCTACGTTTACCAGATCTTGATTTAGTTGTTTTACGTTTAGGAACAGCCATATTCTAAAATTTATGATCTATTACACTTTTTGTAAATGAATTTAAAGAAATTTTTGATAAATAATTTAAATACTTATCAAAATAATCGGTAAATTTAACATTATTATCTCTTATTTCTATATATAAATTAAGAATGTTGCTTTTTTTCTTCACATCAAACTCTTCCCATTTATCAATTTTATCTATTATAGAGTATAATAAATTTACATACGTCTTCATTTTTTTATTAACTGATTGATCTCCATACCCGATTTCTCTTATATCAAGTTCTATTTGTCTAAATACGTAATCATAAAAATTTTGCAGATATTTCTTACTAGATTTATTTTTATAATATTTAAAAAAAAATGCTAAATGAAAAAGGAATATCAACAATCTATCTGAAAATGTGTCCTTTGTTGTGAAATAAGAAAAAAGTATTTTATTTCTAGAGAGATTAACTAAATTATTATATATATTAATATATTCTTTATTCATGAAATTATTATTTTATACATCTATTTTTTTTTTAATATCAAATTGTTCATTTAATTTAGTAGACGACCATCACGGAATACATTACCTAGAAAAAAAACAGGAAAAAATTATAGTCAAAGAGTCAAATGTTAACGATATTATTGGTATTTTTGGAGAACCCTCCACTAAAAGCACTTTCGATAATGATGTCTGGATTTATATAGAGAGAAAAATAACTAATACTCATTTTTTTGGTAAAAGAAAATTATCTGTTAATAACGTAATGGTTCTCGAAATAGATGATAATGGCATGTTAGCGAAAAAAGAATTTTATAACATTGATGATATGAAAGATATTGAATTTGATGATCAAAGATCAGAAACTTTACAAAAAAGAAATTTTATATATAATTTTTTATCCAGTATGAGACAAAGAGTTAATGATCCTTTAGGAGTTAGAAAGAAAAAAAGAGAAGAGAAATAAATTTATGTATTAAACTTATCCTGCTATTACAGCTAGTAATAAAAGAGCCACTATATTTGTTATTTTAATCATTGGATTTACTGCCGGACCAGCCGTATCCTTATAAGGATCTCCTACTGTATCACCAGTAACCGCTGCTTTATGAGCCTCTGAACCTTTACCACCATAATTTCCATCTTCTATATATTTTTTTGCATTATCCCAAGCTCCACCACCAGCTGTCATTGAGACTGCAACAAACAAACCAGTTATTATCACTCCTAATAACATTGCTCCGACTGATGCTAATGCAGCAACCTGGCCTCCAATTGATAAGATTATAAAATATAAAACTATTGGTGAAAGAACTGGTAATAAGGATGGTATTATCATTTCTTTAATTGCTGCAACTGTTAATAAATCTACCAGTTTAGCATAATCAGGTTTTTGTTTTCTTTTCATGATACCAGGATACTTTTTAAATTGCCTTCTTACTTCAATAACTACAGCTCCTCCTGCCCTACCGACGGCTTGCATTCCCATTGATCCAAAAAGGTATGGTAACATTCCCCCTATAAGTAGTCCTACTACAACATAAGGATTTGACAAATCAAATGTTACTATAATACCTTCCAATTTAGATCCAGCAACTTTTGAAAAATGTTTTATATCCTCAGTATAGGCTGCAAATAGAACTAGCGCTCCTAAACCTGCTGAGCCTATTGCATAACCTTTGGTAACTGCTTTTGTAGTATTGCCAACTGCATCTAATGCGTCAGTTGTTTTTCTAACATTATTAGGTAGTTTAGACATTTCAGCAATCCCACCAGCATTATCTGTAACAGGTCCATATGCATCTAAAGCTACAACCATACCAGCTAAAGCTAACATAGTGGTAACAGCAATTGCAATTCCATATAAACCAGCAATATTATTTGTCAAAAGTATACCTGCAACAATTATTAATGCTGGTATTGCGGTTGCTTCTAAAGAAATTGCCAAACCTTGAATAACATTAGTTCCATGACCCGTAGTTGAGGAACTAGCAACACTTTTAACAGGTCTATAATTTGTACCAGTGTAATATTCTGTAACCCAAATTAATAATCCTGTAATTATCAAACCTATTACTCCACAGTAATATAAATCTATTCCAGTAAAAGATTTGTCTTTAAGTTTAAATGTATTTTCTAATCCTAAAACATAATCTGTAACAGGATATAAAATAATAAGTGAGGTTACAGCAGAAACAATAAATCCTTTATATAATGCATTCATTACATTTTTGCTATTACCAAGCCTTACGAAAAATGTTCCAATAATTGATGTTAAGATGCACGCGCCACCTATTGTTAATGGATATATCATCATACTCATATTGTTTGGAAAAAATATTGATGATAAAACCATAGTTGCAACTATAGTTACCGCATATGTTTCGAACAGGTCAGCTGCCATGCCTGCACAGTCTCCGACATTATCACCAACGTTATCAGCTATGACTGCAGGGTTTCTAGGATCATCTTCTGGAATTCCAGCCTCCACTTTACCAACTAAGTCTGCGCCTACATCAGCACCTTTTGTAAATATACCGCCACCTAATCTTGCGAAAATTGAGATTAAAGAGGCACCAAATCCCAATGCAACTAGTGCATTTACAATTTCTCTCTCATCAATTCCAAATTTCAATAGAAGATAATAATAAACTGCAATTGATAATAGGGCTAAGCCAGCAACCAACATTCCTGTTACTGCACCTGATTTAAATGCTACATTTAAACCACTTGCTAATCCTTTTCTAGATGCCTCTGCGGTTCTAACATTTGCTTGAACAGAAACTAACATTCCAACATATCCTGCGATACCTGAGAGGGTTGCACCAATAAGATAACCTAAACCAACAAGAATACTAAACGAAAAACTCACAATTACTAAAACTACAACTCCTACAATGGCAATAGTTTTATATTGTCTGTTTAAGTATGCTTTGGCACCAATTTGTATAGCAGTTGCAATTTCTTGCATTTTAGCATTACCTGCACTAGAACTTAAAATACTTTTACCTGTAAAAAAACCATAAACTATTGATAAAAGGCCTGCTAGTATTGTCCATATTAATATTGTTTCAGTATTACTTGACATAATTTAGTTTTTAAAAATCGGACAATACAAAATAAAACATAAAACGCAATAAAATATTAGGTGAAAAGATGCTCATAGCCTGGAATTTTTGTCATATTTAACACTTTATCTCCATTTAATACCCTAAATTTGAATTTTTTTTTTGATAAAATTTTACCTATTCTACTAATTTTTGTTTTAGTTATTCTTGAAATTTTATCGATTTTATCTCTGTTAGTTTTGTTTGCAGTAAATAATATTTGGTAGTCATCACCATTAAAAATAAATTTACTTTTTTTTAAAGAATTTATACTCAAAAAAGTTTTTAACTTATTAGATATAGGTATTTTGTCGTAATAAATTTCTGATGATATCTTTTGGGAATTAATCATTTTTTTTAAATCTATTAGAAGACCGTCTGAAATATCAATCGATGTATTTGCTAATTTTGTTAAATATTTTGAAAATTTTAAATTAATCATTGGTAAATAGAATTTGTTTTCAAAATATGTTTTTTGAAAATTTTTATTAAATTTTTTTTTTTGTAAATATTTTAAACCTAAATGGCTATCGCCTAAGTTACCTGTTATATAAATATCATCATTTATTTTAGCATTATTTCTTTTAACAATTTTGTCACCAAATCCTAATGAAACAATGGTGAACGAATTTATTTTAGAAAAGACTGTATCACCACCAGATAGTTTTATAGAAAATTTCTTTTGTTCAGACTTTAATGAATTAATTATTTTTTTTAAGTTTTTTTTACTAAAAGACTGTTTATTTCCACTTCCTGAAATAAAATAAAATTTAGGTATAACACCTTTGCATATTAAATCTGATATTGAAGATCTGATTATTTTTTTAATTAATAAATTTGGTTGTTTAAAGTTTGGAAAGTGTATTTTTTCTACATATGTATCAATAGAAATTACATTTTTATTTTTTTTGTCAAAAAAAACATCATCGTTTAATTTTAATGCAGATGGATTGTTTTTAACTAGTTTAGCTAAATAATTCGTTATTAAAGTACTTTCATTCATTAGTTAATCTTAAATTTTTAGAAATTTTGTCAAGTAATGCATTTAAATATTTTGTCTTTGCATCTTCAATAAAATAATTTGATGCATTCAAATATTCTTTAATAATTATTTTAGATGATGTTGTAGGTTTGTAAAGAATTTCATAAATAGCACTTTTTAAAATAATTAAGAAAACATTGTCATGGTTTTTTAAATTAATATCTGTGTCTAGATTTTTTTTTATTTCTGCAATTATTACTTCGTTTCTTTCAATTGTACCAAAAACAACATCTTTTATAAATTTTTTGAACCTATGTTTAGGAATAATTATCTTTTGTTCATTATTATAATACTTCCCATATAAAATTTGGATAATTATAACTCTAGGGTTATTTTTTGGACTAAAAATTGACTTCATTTTATAATTGATTTATTTAAATAGAATAGAATTTAAAGCAAATGCAGCTTCTTTACCTTTATTTTTTCTAGCTAAAGCTTGCTTGTAATTAAGGCACGTTAAAATACAGTTTCCTACAGGTTTTTTATTATCTATACTAATATTCATAATCGCATCAATTACCGATCTTGATATTAAATTAAAATGAGCAGTTTTTCCTCTAATTACACAACCAATAGCTACGAAACCATCAAACTTTTTAATGTTTTTTGAAATTATTACCGGTATTTCAAAAACACCAGGAACTTTAATAATGCTTAAACTAGTTTTCTTGTTTAGATACTTTTTAGTACTTTTTAATAATGCATCGCTGATATCTTTGTAATAATCTGATACAACGATAAGAACTCTTTTTTTCATTTAATAATCTCTTGTTTTACAATTTTTATATCAAATCCCTCTAGACCTACAACTTTTTTTGGAGACCTTGTAACTAAAATCATATTTTTAATTTTTAAAGTTTTTATTATTTGAGCACCTATACCATAATTTCTAATTAATTGATCTGATCTCTTTTTAACTTTCTCTGATTTTAAATCTTGTAAAGTTGTAGATACAGATTTTATATTTGAGTCTCTAATAAATATAAGAACACAATTATTAAATTTTTGGAAGTATCGTAAAGTTTTGCTAAATGAATTTGGTAGATTTTTTCCCGTAAGATAATTCTCAACAATGTTTGAAGATATAACTCTAACTCTAATATTCTTATTAGATTTAATTTTACCTTTCACTAAAGCAAAATTCTCAGATCCATCTAACAGGTTTTCAAATACTTTAATTGAAAATTTTTGTTTATTTATTGTTATATGATCCTTTTTCTTTAACCTGATCAATTTCTCATTTTTAAGTCTGTAAGAAATCAAATCTTCAATTTTACCAATCTTCAAATTATATTTTTTTGCGAAATCAAAAAGCTCTTTTCCTTTTGCCATAACACCATCATCATTCATTATTTCACATATAACTGCCGATGGGTTTTTATTTGCGAGTTTTGAAATATCTACAGATGCTTCTGTGTGTCCTGCCCTAACTAA
>MDTB01173035.1_pt1 | contig 13488 bp, 11 predicted proteins | sample 811161 | NCBI WGS metagenome assembly MDTB01 (sample SAMN05326650, study PRJNA326480) | marine metagenome | isolation source: seawater | place: Mediterranean Sea | collected 2009
AAAAGAGAGAATTGGAGTGAAGTTGGAGAAAGAAATTTATCTGGATTAAAGGAATTAGGAAAACTCTCTGATCAAGAATTGATCTTAATGAGAGAGATGCAAAGCAATCAAAAAGCTCAACCGTCAGGAAGATGGTTATGGATTGGAGGTACTCCATGGATTAACAAAACCCACAATTTTTCAGGAGCATATAATTGTACTTCAACAAATTTAATTGACTGGGAAGCTTTTGCATTAATGATGGATTTAGCAATGATGGGTTGTGGCACAGGAGCAATAATCGAACCTCATTTTATAAATAATCTTCCAACAGTAATAAATAAAATAAATATTAAATCAGTTAGCGAAGTAGGAATAACTCCTAAAGACCAAAGGCATGAAAAATCATCTTTAGAAATTAAGGGCAAAGATATCTTTATAAAAGTTGGAGATAGCAGAAGAGGTTGGGTAGATAGTTATAAATATCTCCTTGAGGCATCAAGTAATGAGGATCTTGAAAAAGAAATTAATGTACACATAAACTTAGAAGATATTAGACCTGCAGGAGAATCATTAAAAGGTTTTGGAGGGATGGCAAATCCTATTAAATTAAAAGATCTTTATTCTCGAGTTGCGTCTCTTTTAAGTAAAGCTATTGGTAGAAAGCTGAATACAGTAGAGTGTTGCCTACTAATTGATGAGGCAGCTGTAACTATAGTTGCTGGTAATATAAGAAGAAGCGCTGGGATGAGACAGTTTGCCTCTGATGATAAAGAAGCAGCATCTGCGAAAGAAAATTTATGGAGTCAAGACGAAAATGGCAATTGGAGAATTGATCCTGAAAAGGACGCTCTTAGAATGGCAAATCATACAAGGGTTTATCATACAAAGCCCTCTTATCAAACGATTTTAGATGCTGTAACCAAACAATTCCATTCAGGTGAAGGTGCTATTCAATTTGCGCCAGAAGCAATAGCGAGATCAAATGCAGATATTTTAAGCAGCGAAGATCTTAAAAAAGAATTTATAGAAGTCTACTCAGAGCAGGGTAAAGACGAAGCCAGAAATTGGATCAACCTTAATTATGGACCTTTTTCTGAAGAGGAACTTAATCATAGAATGAGTAGATATGGACTTAATCCTTGCGGAGAAATATTAGGTAATGATTTCCACTGTAATTTAGCTGAAGTTCACTTAAATCAGATTGATCCAAACAATATTGAAGAACAAAAAAATGCTTTTAAAGCTGCGGCTCTTTCAGTAGCATGTTTGCTAAATCATAAATTTGAAGTTGAGAGATATAGAAAAAGTAGAGAGTATGATCCAATTGTGGGTGTTAGTTTTACAGGATTATTTGATTTCTGTGTTCATGCCTTTGGAACACCATGGTTAAAATGGTGGGAAGAAGGTAGACCTGATAACGAGGAGGGTCGGGGATTTAAAAAGCAAGAGGCAAAATTCTTAGACTCGTGGAGGAAAATTGTAAAAGAAACTGTTTGGGAATACTGCGATAAGCATAATCTCAGAAGACCTAATAGATGTACAACAGTTCAACCTGCTGGTACCAAGAGTCTTTTAACAGGAGCAGCACCTGGATGGCATCCTCCAAAAGCTCAAAGGTTTTTAAGAAGAATAACTTTCAGAAAGAATGATCCTATTGCATTAGCTTGTATGGATTATGGTTACTCAGTTGTTCCATCTCAGTCTGATAAAGACGAAAAAGGTTGCTTGCTTGATAATCCCTTCGACCCAAGATGTACTGAATGGCTAGTTGAGATACCAACTGAGGTAAGTTGGGCAAATATAAAGGGAGCAGATCAAATTGATATAAACAATTTCTCTGCCCTTGCACAATTCGATTTTTACATGCAAGTTCAAAAATTTTATACAGAGCATAATACTTCTGCAACAATTGAATTCAGAGAAAGTGAAATTGAAGACTTAGCAAAAGCTATTCATAGAGCAATAGAAAATAATGAGGGTTATATATCTGCCGCATTATTAGCTCGATTCAGTGCAAATGCCACATTCCCAAGGTTACCTTTTGAACCTATCAGTAAAGAAGAATATTTATCTTTACAGAGTAAAGTAAGTGAGAGAAAAGTTAATAACGATTTCTTTGATGCTCTGAATAAATATGACATTGGAGAGCTCTCTGAAGCGGGCCCAGCAGGTTGTGATTCAGATAAATGTCTTCTTCCTCTAGCTAAACCAGAAAATTAAATATTAATTTTTTGTACATAAAGCAGTTTTTTTGTTTTTAAAAAATCAATCTATAGTTACATCTTAAGTATGTATACAAATTGATTATGACATTAAGCCTAAATATTGGTAAATTTTTTAATGATTCGTCCACTCATGCTCTAGTTGACGAACTAAGAAAAAAAACAACTGAAAAAGAAATTTTAGAGTTCGAAGAAAAATTTAACTCCACAAATGAAATAAACTTACATATTTACATATGTAGATTTCTGAAAAACAGATCAATATCAAGAGCATTGGCTTCCAAGTGGCTTATTACAATAATTAATCACAAAGAATCTGAACTTAACACCCTAAAAAATTAGATAATTAAGTTAAGGCAGAAAGCCTCCATAGAGCTATCCCAAAAATAGATACTCCCATAATTAAAGTAAAAGCTAAAGCATTTACTACCTGAACCTTTTCTGTCATAACATTTGCAAATGGTAGTAACTGTGCAAACAAAGGTTTTTCATCAATGACGGCAGCTTTTTTACTAGGAGATTTTTTGTTTCTTGAGAACATAAAACAACATTATAATCATTTGAATTTTACATTTAAAAAGGAATTTTATTAACAATAAAACGATTAAATGAACAAAATGTAACCTGCATTATTTTCATTTATATTAATAAGATAAAAATAAAAACTTTAATACTCTAGTTCGATAAAAAAAAAATTAATTGATTTCAAAATAGACAAAAGCCTTAAATTAGTGTTAACATAAAAATGTAGCAAACACTACAAAACGTTCGACTTGCGTTATGCAAGATGCAGATCGACTTAAGCCATGGAACGGGGACTTAAGCGAAACAGGAGCAAATTAATGACTCTTATTTACAGAGGACAGAAATATGTCCAAAACAAAGTAGCTGCAAAGAAACAGCATAATGAACTAACATACAGAGGAAAAACTTACACAAGTTAAACTCATAAGTTAAAGAGAAACCGCTATATGCGGTTTTTTTTGTCTTAAGTAAGTTAGGAAATAAGTAATTCGCTAGTCATCAAAAATTTATCAGTAAGAATTTATAGGATGCTAAATGCATTCTTCATGCCAGTATTTATTATAAATATTCGTAGGTAATTGATAATTAAAATAGTGCATCTTGCATCAATCATTTAACGAATTATTTTGGACTCTAAAAAGAGTTGTTAATTTAATAAGCTTTCTTTGTAACAAATTGATGTTTACGACGATTTTACAAATGAAGTCAAGTTCACAAAAACTCGATACTTCTTATTTAAAATTAATATAGGATAATTAAATATTAGATATTTTGAAGAAAAAATTATGACAGATCAAAAACCTTTATTCCAAACTCCTTACGATATAAAAGATGTGAGTGCTCTTTTCGCAATAGTGGCATTTGTTTTAATAATAGCAGCCATGGTTGCTAACAATTTATTCGGCATATTTCAGCAAAATGTTAATTTTGGGTAAATAGGTAATCTTCATATTTAATAATTTACTATAGATACAAAATTCTGTACGTGACTTAATGAGAATCACTAACTTGGAACAAAAATAAAAAGATTTTTAAAAAGCATCATGTATGATTCTCCAATTCCAAAATAAGTTCTTAATAAAACTAGCGGCAAGGGGAATGAAATTTGCGGGGTTAAAGACAATCCAAAGAAACCCACAGGAGTTACTAACATCAAAAATGTTGTCCAATAATTCAATCTCATACTAAATTCTTTATGCAATGCATATAAAATTAAAATCGATTCCAATACAAATAAATGTGTATAAGACATTGATCGCCATACATCGCCATTAATCATTACGATTGAGCTATAAAAAAGAAAAACTAAAATATGTACTCCAAAATAGTCCTTAAAGTTAGAACCATATAAATTCCAAAATCTGTTTGAACTTTTTTTCAGAAATTTGATAATCAAGAATAAAGGGAATAAGTAAACCCACTTAAAAGAACTTAAATAATTTAAAATCTGCACAGGCCAATATTTCCCAAAAATTTCCCAAAAATTATTTATCTGATTAGTAACGATACTAATATTAGGGGTAGGAGCAATTATTCCAGAATCAATTATGTAACGGCCTAATATCCAAAAAACAAATCCAATAAACATTGAAAAGGTAGTAAGTAGGAAATTCCTAGTTTTTTTTAAATTAAATAAATTACTTCTAATCTCCTTAGAATCATCTCTGGTCATTAGATCCCTTCTTATTAGAAATAACAAAAGAAAAGCACATGCAAAAATTGATCTTTCATCATTAAAAAGAGAAGATGGTATTGCAAAAATGAAATAAAATGGATTCACTTTATAAGCAGCAGGTATTAAAATTAAGAGATGTGAAACGGAGTCTGTTGTTCCCCAGAATGAAGTACCTTCAGCTATAAACCATGTAAGTGATAAGCCAATAAGATTTAATAATGTAAAAGAATTATTATTAGTACTAATCCTTATAATTCTGCTCAAAAGGAATAAATTTATAAAAGAAGATAATATTGGTATTACTACGACAGAAAAGCCCCTAAGCCCTAAAAAATAATTTAACGAAGGGACAAAGAATCGATAACCTAATAATTGAGCAATCGGAGGAAGGTCTCTATTAAGAGGGTTTTCTGCTTGCATCATTTGGAAAAATAATCTCCCAGCTCGATCAGGTTGAAAATATAACCATAAATTAGGGAACGCAAAAAAAATGGAGATAAAAAAAGCTATCAAAGCAAATTTGAAATCTATTCTCCAACCATACTGTTCATGACCTGAAATTCTAAGAGTGAAATTATCAAACTTACTTATTAAATTAAATTGAGTTTTTCTAAGAAAAAATTTCATATTTAAATAAAATTCAAAAACAATTTTTATTGATTGGAATTTAGTATCTTGAAGTTTTACCTGTCAATTATTTAAAAATATTTTCTATTTTATTTTATTAATTAATTGTGATTAGTAGTTTTGAATTTTTGCAAGAATGTATATTAAGCTTATAAAAAAATAATTTTGTTTATGCAATATAAATATGAGGTAGCAATAATAGGTGGATTAGGTCATATTGGGTTGCCCTTAGGAATTTTATTTGCAGATAAACTTAAAAATGTTTTATTAATTGACAATAATTTAAAAAACAAGGAAAAAGTACTTGATGGCAAAATGCCTTTTATTGAATATGGAGCTGAAAAGTTATTAAAAAAAGCCCTTAAAAGAAATCTAATTAATATTACATCCTGCATAGAAGAAATCAAAAATGCAAAGAATATAATATTTTGCATTGGGACTCCAATAGATGAATACCTTAATCCTAAAACCAATCAATTTTTAGATGTTATTGCAGAATACTCAAAATTCATTGATAAAGAACAATTAATAATAATAAGAAGTTCAGTTTTCCCAGGAATTTGTAATCAAGTAAATAAACTATTAGGCCCAGATATTAATCTAAGTTTTTGTCCTGAAAGGATTGTCCAAGGATATGCAATTAAAGAGCTTTCAAAACTTCCTCAAATTGTTTCCGGATTTAGTGAAAAAGCTATTAACTCAGCAGGAAAGTTATTTGAAGAAGTTTCAAAAAGTATTATTTACACGTCTGTTACTAAAGCTGAATTGGCAAAATTGTATTCAAATACTTGGAGGTATATTCAATTTGCAGCAACAAATCAGTTCTATATGATTTCTAATGACATGGGAGAAAATTATGAAGAAATAAGAGATCTTATGATGGAAAATTATCCCAGAATGTCTGGATTCCCATCTGCTGGATTCGCTGCTGGGCCTTGTCTACTTAAAGATACGATGCAACTTTCAAATCTAAGTAGGAATGCAAATTTCTTAGCTCAAGCATCAATGAATATTAATGAAAGGATGCCAGAATATCTTATACAAATTATCAAGAAAGAACATTTTTTAGAAAAGGCAAAAGTTGGGATTTTAGGTATGGCATTCAAAGCAAATATTGATGATATTAGGGATTCACTGTCTTTTAAATTAAGAAAATTATTATCCTTCGAGGGTGCTGAAGTTAAATGTAGTGATGAGTTTGTAGATGATCCAAAATACATTTCTAAAGAAGAATTGATTGATTACTCAGAAATAATTATTATTGGTGCTCCCCATGATATTTATAAAAACATAAAAATACCAATTAACAAAAAACTATATGATATTTGGAGTTTAGTTAAAGATATAAAATGAAGAGAATAATTTTTTCAAAGAAGTGGTTTGATTTGTATGAGATTTTTGACTACAAAAGTAACTCAAATTTTTATGGTATTAAACCTCCAGATTATGTTACGGCAGTAGCTTTTGACAAAGACAGGAAAATATTTCTTGTTATACAGGAAAGGCCTGTGATTGAAAAAACGCATAGTCTTGAGACTCCTGGAGGTCAAGTAGACAAAGGAGAAACCCCCATTAAATCTATTAAAAGAGAATTGGAGGAGGAATTGGGTTTATCCTTTGAGAATGTAAATAGAGTCGCAGTTCTAGAACCAGATGTAGGGAGATTAATGAATAAACTTTATATCTTTAAAGCTGAAAACCCTAAATTTATAAAAGATCCCGAAGTTGGCATCAAAGTAATAACTATTGATCCTGAAGATTTGAATGGTTTTATTCTTAATGGTAGATTATCAAACGCTTACTCAATAGCTGCAATATCAATAGTTTTAAATTTATTTAAACATGAAAAAACCTCATAAAGTATTGCTTCTTGGTGGATCCGGGAAACTAGGAAAAGAAATTATTAAATCTAGATTATTTGATCAAATATATTTTCCTAGCAAGAAAGAGTGTGATTTACAAGACAAAGAATCTATAAAAATTTTATTAGATAACTTTAAACCAACTCATGTAATTAATTGTGCTGCACTGGCAAGAAGAAAGTTTTGCGAGAACAAACCTACAGAAGCTATATCCGTTAATATTATAGGTACTTCTCAATTAGTACAGTCTATATTAGAATTTAGTACTAAAAATAAAGAACCAAGATTATTGCATATTTCAACGGATGCTGTTTATCATTGCGGAAAAGGAAATTATGATGAATTTGATCCTACAATTCCAACTTGTCAGTATGGGTGGTCAAAGTTAGCCGCTGAATGTTCAGTAAGATTATTAAATAACTATCTCATAATAAGAACAAGATTTTATAATCCAAATGACATACCCTTTATAGACGCTGCTGATGACATTTTTACATCTTCAATTCCGATTTCTAAACTTGTGAATTATATCTACAGGCTTATAACTGTTAAGTATGTAGGAGTATTAAATATTGGTGGTAAATCACAATCAGACTTTGAAAAATATAAAATTCACAAACCTGATATATTACAAACTGACATAAAATCTATCAGGGAAAATAGTGGACTGCCTTTTTGCAATAATTATACTCTTTCCACAAAAAGATTAGATTCCATACTTCAATAAATATTTTTTATGCAAAAAAAATTAGATATTGTAATTCCAGTTTTTAATGAAGAAAATATTTCTTCGTTGTTTAGATTATTAGATAAAAATGTCTCAACATCATTTAAAGTTCTTTTGTGTTTTGATAATTATGAAGATAGAACATTACAGTTTTTTGACCCAAAAGAATTTACATTTGAGATAGATCTAATCCTCAATGAAGGTAAAGGGGTTCATTCGGCTATTATTTCAGGTTTTAAGAAAAGTAAAGCTGATGCTTTATTAGTCTATCCTGCAGACGATTTAATAAATACAGAAATTATTGATAAAATGTACAAAAGTTTTGAAAATGGAAATCATGTAGTAGTTGCAAGTAGATTTGTAAGAGGTGGTACTATGACAGGCTGTCCACTTTTAAAGAATATTTTAGTTCGTTGTGGTTCTTATTCTCTTTATTTTTTATCTTGCATTCCTGTAATGGATGCGAGTAATGGCTTTAGACTCTTTTCAAAAGAACTATTAGATTATGTGCAAATTGAATCTAAAAAAGGATTTACATACTCTATTGAATTATTAGTAAAAGCAAGAAGATTAAAATTATGTATTTCAGAAATCCCAGCAAAATGGGAAGAAAGATGTTATGGGAGCAGTAACTTTAAACTATTTTTATGGCTCAGTGAATATTTAAAATGGTATTTTTATGGATTAGCAACTTTTTGGCTAAGGAAGAAATCTAGTTCCGTAAAAAATAAATTATTTAAAAAATACAATTAACTTATGAAAAAAATTCTTATTACAGGTGGGTGCGGATTTATTGGGAGTGCGCTTGTAAAAAAATTAGTCAAAGATGGTAATAAAGTAAAAGTTCTTGATAATTGCTCGAGAGGATCAGCATCAAGATTAAAAGATATTTTGAACGACATTGAGTTCATTCAGGGAGATATAAGAGACTTTGCAATAGTTTCAAAAGCATGTGAAGATATTGAACATGTTCATCACTTAGCTTACATTAATGGCACAGAAAATTTTTATAAAAAGCCAGAACTAGTTTTAGATGTTGCAGCCTCAGGAATTATTAATTTATATAATTGTTGTAAAGAAAAAGAAATAGAAGAATTTTATTTAGCCTCAACTTCGGAGGTCTATCAGACTCCATCAAAATTTCCTGCAGCAGAAAACGAACGCTTAATAATTCCTGACGTAATGAATCCAAGATATTCTTATGGGGGAGGGAAAATATTGTGTGAACTAGTAGCTATTCATTGTATTCAAAAATTAGTTGACAAATTAGTAATTTATAGACCTCACAATGTATATGGTCCAGATATGGGGAATGAGCATGTTATACCTCAGTTTTTTATAAAAATGAAAAAACTTATTGAGGAATTTGGACTGAATCAAGTCATTAACTTTCCTATTCAAGGTAGTGGAGATGAGACAAGGGCATTTATTCACATTAATGATTTTATTAAAGGGGTTGAAATAATAATAAATAAAGGAGAAAATAAGCAGTTATATCATATTGGCAATTCTGACGAAGTATCTATAAAAGATTTAGCTACCCTCATAAGTAAGGCCTTAGATATCAGTATTGAAATAAAACCAGGCGAACTCCAATTAGGAAGTACTATAAGAAGATGCCCTGATATTAAGAAAATTTCAAGCATTGGTTATAAACAGAGTATTTCTCTTGAAGAAGGGATTGCAAGTCTAAAAGGATGGTATTATTAACCTTTATTTTGTTAGTTACTTTTATTAAATGAAATCATCTAGGATTATTAATAAATGTCAGATTTGTGATTCTAAACAATTTAAAGATATTTTAGATTTAGGGTATCTACCATCTGTAAATGATTTTCAGGAAATAAAAAATGATCAAGAAGAACAAATATTTTTCCCAAGTAAATTAATTCAATGCCAAAGTTGTAAATTAGTCCAACTATCTTGCATTGTAGATAAGGAGATTTTATTTCCAAGTAGTTATCCTTACACTAGTTCTACTACAAGAATTTTAAGAGAAAATTTTAGTCAATTAAGCCAAGAAGTTGATGAGTTAATTACCTTAGACAAAACTAAATTAGTTTGTGACATTGGTTCAAATGATGGGAATTTATTAACGTATTTTCTTGAAAAATCCAAGGTAGTAGGAATAACTCCTGAAGACATCGGAAATAAAGCTATTGCTAAAGGTATTCCTACAATAATCGATTATTTTAATAAGGAGTCAAGTAATAAAATAATTAAAAACTTTGGGAATCCAGATGTTATTACAGCTACAAATGTTTTTGCCCATATTGATAATCCAAATGAAGTAATGGATAATATTTCATCTTTACTTAAAAAAGATGGTTTATTTATAATTGAAGTCCATTATTTGAAGTCCTTAATTGAAACAAATCAGTACGACACTATATACCATGAGCATATGAGGTATTACTCTCTTGAGTGTTTAAACAACTTATTATCCTCACATGGATTTAAAATCTTCAATGCAAAATTAATAAGTACTCATGGGGGATCAATTAGAGTTTTCGCTTCAAGATCTCTAAATTATAAAATTAGTAATTCTTTTCATCAGATTTTAGAAAATGAAAAGAAATTTCTATACGAAGAGAATAATTTATTTTCTTACAAAAACATAGTTCAAAAACAAAAAGTTGATTTATTAAAAACACTCATAGAGTTAAAAAATAAGAAAAAATCTGTTTTTGGGATTGGTGCCCCCTCAAGAGGTACAACTCTTTTAAATTATTGTGGTATTGATACATCATTAGTATCACAAATTTGTGAGATAAAAGGTTCTCATAAAATTGGCAAATACTTACCAGGGACCTCTATCCCAGTATTAGATGAAGAAATATTATTCAAAGAACAACCTGATTACGTTTTACTATTATCCTGGCACATTTCAAAAGAACTTATCGATAACTTAAAGAAAAAAGGATTAAGGTCAAAATTTATAATTCCACTTCCTAATGTTGTGATAATTGACTAAATATTATCTGCAAATCATATTTTTTTAATAAAAAATTAATCGCGAATTATTCTTAAGGAGCCATTAAAATTTTAATAAGAGTTTTCTAAGGATATTATGAAGTTGATTAGAAATATAGGTTAAATTATCATCATTATTTAATCTAATAAAATTCAGAAGATTCTTTTCTGCGGAGATTAGATTAAAACTGTATATATTAGTAATTGTTTTAGCTAAGAAGGCTGAAGGATTGTATTCATCAATTTCAATAATCGAATCTAAGGTATTTGAAGCTTGTAAAGCTTTCTTTTGAAGAATTTGACTTATTGCTATTGCATAAAGATTATTTAGATTATTGGAATCATTTTTCAGTCTTTCTTGAAGAATAATTTCAGCATCTTTTAGATATTTTTGAGAGGGATCTGTTTGGTTTATTAGTCCAACCAAATTAAATAAATCATTGAATCGACCTTGCCTTAATAAAGACCCCATCTTTAAAACATTATTCTGATTATTAGCTTTGAAAATTTTACTTTTTTCGTTATTAATCTTGTCACTTTGATTAAAAATTAGTTTAATATCTTTCTTTAATAGATTTGCATCTAATAGATATCCGCTTAAAGTATTTTCTTTATCAAGAAATTTTTGATAGTCTTCAAAACTAAATATTGAGCTATATTCATAACATTTTTCTTCCTCATTATAATTTTCGTTATTAAATTTAGGTATTGCAATATTGATTTGATTTGAGAATTTTTTATTTTGTAAATCAAGCAGTAATTTACTATCCCTAATTTCTGATCTATTTCCAGTTAAATTTATATCAATTCCATTAGGAATGATTTCTAAAGATAATAAAATTTGATTAGTTTGGCATAAACCTTTATTTTTCAAACTATCTAAGTTTCTCCTCCCATAAATGGTTGCTTTTGATTCATCAGGTAAAAGCCATTCATTCTTTTTTATGAAAGAATTAGAGTTTCTTACTAGTTTATCAAGTTTTGACTTTGCGGGACTTTTCATTACACCCTGATCTCCTGTTTTTAATAAAAACCAATCAAAATTTTGCAGATCTTGTTCATAAGAATCATCATTGCTTACTATTTGGCGAACATTTATACCTTTATTTTGTTTTATTGCTTCTGATTCAAGATTAAATGTATTGAAAAATCTCATATCAGGTATCATCGCAATTGTAGTAGGTATATTTTTATTCTCACTACTTACAAATTCTACGATCTCATTGTGACGCCAATTATCCTTTCCCTTTGAATAGTTTTTATAGATGTTATTTATACTAAATTGGGAGGTTATTAAATTAAAAATTAATATAGAAGAAATTATCTTTTTCAAAATAGAGTTATATTTATCTGAAATTGAAAAATAATTCAATATAAAACTCAAAAAAATGCAAAAAATGGGGAACAAAGGAAGTATGAATCTAGGATCTTTTGAACTCATTATTATTCCAAGAAGAAATGCGTTTATTGGAAAGGAACTCCACCAAAAATATTTTTCAAAATTTATTGCACCCGATTCTCTTATTGCTGGATATCTTTTGTATTTGATGATGTTATAGAAGTTAATTATTATTAGAAAAGTAATGACAATAACAATAAAAAAATATCCAGACATTTTTGGTAATTCTTCAAAGTAATATGTCCATGATTTTATATCGTTTATTTCATATCCATCTTGATATTTAATTCCCCAATTAAATGCATTATTAATGGAAGTAATTATAGTTAACCAATTGATAGAAACCCAATTAAATACAAATAATATTGAAGTAATTATAGTTAAAGACAAATGCATTAGGTTGAGTTTTAAATATCTCAAATCACCCTTAAAAATTTTAATAACATATAAAAAATAAGGTAATGAAAAATATATAATTCCAGTTGGTTTTACTAAAAAAATTATTGCCAGCGTTATTCCAGTTCCCAACGAAAGCAAAATGCTTAAATGTCTTTTAAAAATTAATTTAGATAAAAAAAGTAAATGTAAATTAATAAAAGACATCTGTGAAATATCAATCATAAAACCTAATCTTTGAGATGATATAAATGGACTAAAACAAAATATAATTACTCCCCAAAACGAGATTTCTTTATTAAAAATTAATTTACCTAATTCATAGGTAGTAATTATTGTAATTAAAAAATAAATATTGTTTGATAAGATTGCATTAGAATACTTATATCCAAAGATATTGATAAAAAAAGAAGATACTACATAAGTAAAAGGACCTCTGTAGCTATCTGTGATTGTCCATAAACTTTGCCACCAATTGTTATCTAGTATATTTATATTTTTTAATATGAGAGATGTCTTATATAAATTAGATAGGTGATATCCCTGATCCCAACCAGGAACAATATAAGGATTTAAAATTAACCAGAACTTGTCTAAAGTTAGAATAAATATAAATACTACGAAAAGTTTGACATAGTTTCCATCAATCTTCTTAAAAAATTTATTAGCACTAAACTTGAAATCTTGAAATAAAAGTTTTTTATACATGTGTAGTTTATTTCAAACCAAAATCAAATTTTTTCTTGATGAAAGGCATTTCTAAATTCACATATTGATCTTAATTTTATACTACTAATACGGAATAAATATAACTGAAAATTGACTATTATGCTAATTTTAACCCTTTTGGGAGGTTTTGATAAATATCTCTATATTAAAGCTGATTAAAGCTATTGCTATGACTTAATTTAATAGACTATGACTACCTTCTTATGCTATGATTTTCAGGTTCGAATACAACTGAATAACCGTTTGGAGGGGTGGTCGAGTGGTTTAAGGCTCTAGTCTTGAAAACTAGCGTGTCTGCAAGGGCACCGTGGGTTCGAATCCCACCCCCTCCGTTTTTAGAAACCCGTCATAAGGTTTCATAAGTCTTCATA
>MDTB01209261.1_pt1 | contig 13488 bp, 4 predicted proteins | sample 811161 | NCBI WGS metagenome assembly MDTB01 (sample SAMN05326650, study PRJNA326480) | marine metagenome | isolation source: seawater | place: Mediterranean Sea | collected 2009
CATCAATTATACTCTGGTGTGGAAATAATGAAATTGCATCTGGCTGGTTAAGTTGGGGATGGAAGGAAGAGCTTCCGAAATCGGTTTGGGATGATTACAGAAAACTTTTTCATGAATTGCTACCTGAGGTGTGTCATGATGTTGATCCAAATCGCTTCTATTGGCCTAGTAGTCCAGGACACTGTGCTAATCTTCCAGATTCTGATCAGATATATGGTAGCGGGGATAATCACTACTGGGGTGTATGGCATGGTGGTGATGGTTTTGATGCATTTGAGAAAAACGTAGGCAGATTTATGTCTGAATATGGAATGCAATCTTTCCCTGAACTAAAAACCATAAAATATTTTGCTAAAAATGAAGATCTGAATTTTGAATCTAGTGTGATGCTTGATCGTCAGAAAGCTTCACTTGGTACAGGAAATCTAATCAAGTATATAGAAAAATACTATCCGATGCCTCGCAAATTTGAATCCATTGTCGGGCTAAGCCAAATAATGCAAGCACAATCAATAAAGAAAGCAGTTGAGGTGCATCGCAAGAATATGCCATTTTGTATGGGAACTTTGTATTGGCAGCTAAACGATTGTTGGCCTGCAATCAGTTGGTCGAGCCTCGATTATTTTGGTAATTGGAAGGCTCTTCATTATGAGGCTAAGAGATTTTTTAACCCTACGCTTCTAACTCTTTCTGAAAAAAACAACAGTATCAAAATTTTTATAATTAATGATCAGGATAAAGCTTTTGATGTTACTCTTAATGTCTTTCTCTATGACTTCAATGGTAATGTAATGATGGAAAAATCACAAGATGTAAATGTACCACTGTTTTCTTCAGAACAAGCTCTGGTAATAGAAAAATCAATACTTCTAGATCAGGCATCTGAGTCAGAAGTTTTTTTACATGCATACATAGAGAATAATGCTGGTAAAATTAGTAAAGCTAATTATTTTTTTACTGATCAAAAATATTTAAAAACACCTAAACCAAAATTTGATTATAGTTATGATGAATTAAATAATCTAATCTGCTTCAAGATTCAGGCACGTTCTTTTATCCAACAGTTGCATATTACTTGCTTGAATGAGCAGGGGAACTTTAGTGATAATTATTTTGATATCCTGAATGGAGAGAAAGTGGAAATCAATTTTTATCCAAAAAACAAACCAAATTCAAAGGCTGAGAATATTATATTTCAAATTAGAACCCTGCATGATTTAATAGAAGATTCTGAACCAAGATTAATTTCATTTAAAAGAAAAGAGAACGAATAAATGATATTTGCCAATAGATTAAAAGAAGCTGCACTAAAAGATCCACATTTGGATTGGCCAAATCTATCTTATTATGCGGAAGAGAATAAGCGAATTCTATCAAGCTCTTCGTTTGAAGAAAGAATGATTTTTATGGGGGACTCCATTACGGAAGAATGGGGGAAATTATATCCAGTGTTTTTTCAGAATGATTTTTCTATCAACAGAGGGATTGGTGGCCAGACCACTCCCCAAATGTTAGTTCGATTTAGACAGGATGTGATTGGTCTTAATCCAAAAGCAGTCTTTATTTTAGCAGGAACAAATGATATAGCGGGGAATACTGGGCCTTCCAGTACAGAGATGATTGCAAATAATATTTTTTCTATGGCAGAATTAGCAATCAATCATGGAATTAGAACTATTCTTTCATCGATTTTGCCTGTCTATAAATATCCATGGGCTGAACATATAGAAAAAGTTCCTGAAACTATTAAAAGTGTAAACCTTCAATTAGAGAAATTTTGCAATGCAAATGATCTTCTCTATCTAGATTATTATTCATCAATGGTGGATGAAAAGCGTGGGCTTAAAAATGAATATACAACAGACGGAGTTCACTTGAATAGGGCAGGTTATAAAGTAATGTCTAATTTGGTATATGAAATACTAAAAATAGCCTAAACACACTAAATTTGAACATATTTAGGAGCAGATGTGTATCATAAAAACAAATATTTACTTTACCTCATTTTTATATCATATGTAGCTAGTCAAGGATTTTGGGGGAATGAGTTTCCTGAGGAAAAAATTCCTTACAACCCTAGAAACTATGTTTGTTACAAATCAGAATTACCCATTTTAATCGACGGGAAGCCATATGATGATGCGTGGAACGAAGTCGAATGGACAGAGTCATTCACGGATATTGAAGGAAGCCTTAAACCTGAACCGTTTTATGATACAAAAGCGAAAATGCTTTGGGATGAAAATTACTTTTATTTTTATGCGTATATGGAAGACCCTCATGTTTGGGCAACCATCACTGCTCGTGATGCTGTGGTTTACAAAGACAATGATTTTGAAATTTTTCTGGATCCGGATGGTGACACGCATAACTATTACGAGCTAGAGGTTAATGCTTTTGGAACGGAGTGGGATTTGATTCTTTTAAAACCTTACCACGATGATTCTAAAGTAGCACTAGACTCTTGGGATATTCCAGGACTTATAACCAAGGTCCATATAGATGGGACCCTGAATGATCCCAATGATAGGGATAAGGGGTGGGGAATAGAGATAGCAATTCCGTGGAAGTCGCTGATTGGTAATTTTAGATCTATGGACCCTCCGAAAGATGGAGAACAGTGGAAAGTAAATTTTTCAAGAGTCCATTGGGATGTTGAAATTAAGGATGGTGAGTATGTAAAAACTGAAAACCCAGAATTCAATTGGGTATGGTCTCCACAAGGTATCATATACATGCATATGCCTGAATTCTGGGGAATTGTACAGTTTGCAGAACAAGCGCCAGGGAAGGAAAAAATACAATTTAAGAAAAGTGAAATTGATCGTGTGAAAATGGCTTTACGTAAATTATATGTTAGACAAAGAAATTACTATTTCCGCAAGGATAGATATACTTCCTCTTTAAAAGCACTAAATCTAATACAAACGCCTGTCGAAGATGTTCCATGGCCACCCACAGTTGTTGTGACCCCCACTGGCTGGGAGGCAAAACTAAATTGGAATAACAAATCTGTTTACATAAGAAAGGATGGGAAAGTTTGGGTAGAATAGCTAGAAAAAGCCTAGACCACGCACCAATAATTTCTTTCCTGTATTAAGTTTAAAATTTTTAAGTTATATTGTAAATTGTTATCAAGATAACCTAATAGAAAAATAGACGTGGAATTTTTAGACTGGATTATTGTAGCTGCCGTCCTAGCTGGTATGTTGATATCTGTAAATCTTTCTAAAGGATTGATGAAAAGTGTCTCTGACTTCTTATCAGCAGGAAGGACTGCTGGACGTTACCTGATCTCTGTATCTAGTGGGATAGCAGGCTTAGGAGCAATTTCAGTTGTAATGTTTTTGGAAATGGGCTATGTAGCAGGGTTTAGTCTTGCTTGGTGGGGTCTTAGTCAAGGGATCATTATCCTGATGCTAACCATGTCTGGCTGGGTTATCTATCGTTTTCGTTCTACAAGATGCTTGACATTAGCCCAGTTTTTTGAAAAAAGGTACAGCAGAAAATTCAGAATCTTTACAGGTATAGTGGCCTTTACTGCTGGGATTATTAACTTTGGAATATTTCCTGCTGTTGGAGCGCAATTCTTTATCAGTTTTTGCAATCTTCCAGAGTCTGTAATGGGCATACCCGTTTATCCATTAGTCATGATAATGCTCTTATGTATTTCTTTGTATTTTGTTTATACGGGTGGCCAAATTGCAGTTATTATTGCTGATTTTTTTCAGGGTATTTTTACAACAGTAGTATTAGTAATTGTTACCCTTTATTTATTTTCAAATATTGGATGGGATCATATTGCCCAGTCGCTAGAACAAACACCTATTAATCTGGCTAATGAAGAAATAAAATCATTACAAGTTGATGAGGCTTTTCAATCACTATCGAATGATAATCAACAAAAGCGAATTGAAGGCATAAAAGAAAAACATAATAATTCGTCAAGGATTAATCCATTCAAAACAAGCCATGTAGAGGACTTTAATTTTTGGTATTTCTTAATTGGTATTATTGGTGTTATGTACGGAACAATGAGTTGGCAGGGAAGTCAAGCGTATAATTCATCAGCAAAGAGTGCACATGAGGCAAAAATGGGCTCAGTGCTTGCGGGATTTCGGGGATTGCCTCAGGGGCTATTTTTCTTACTTGTTCCTGTGCTATTGTACGTATACATGAATCACCCTGATCATCAGCATATTGCAGCTTCAGTACAAGCTTCCTTAGACCAGCTAGAAACAGATACATTGCGTTCTCAAATGAGAGGACCTTTAATTTTATCAACTGTATTACCTGTCGGCCTCATGGGGGCATTTGCTGCTTTAATGCTTGCCGCTTTTGTAAGCACGCATGATACCTATTTACATTCATGGGCAACAATTCTTATTCAGGATGTCATCATGCCATTCCGAAAAAAACCATTTGATAAAGATACCCACTTAAAAGTGTTAAGGATAGCTATTTTTGGGGTTGCTGTATTTATTTTCTTTTTTAGTTTACTCTTCCAGCAAAATCAAAAAATCGCTCTCTTCTTCGCAATTACAGCTGCAATATTCGCAGGTGGATCTGGCGCTGTGATCATTGGAGGTCTTTATTGGAAGCGTGGAACTACGGGTGCTGCTTGGTCGGCTATGATTGTTGGAGCATTAATTAGTGTAGGTGGAGTCTTGGTGAAACAAGTATCAGCGGAATGGCTTGCAGATCAGGGAACATATGCCATAATGAAACAAATCCTTACATTCATTAGGGATATTAACGGACAAGAGTATTGGGCTATTGGAATGGGAACGTCTGCGATAACTTATGTAATTGTTTCATTAAGTAGGAAAAAAGAATCTTTTGATATGGACAAACTCTTGAATCGCGGTAAATATGAAATCGAGGGAGAAGCGAAAATAGTAAATGAAGATACTCAGCTGGGATGGAAAATATTTTTAATGGGTCCGGAGTTTACTAAAACCGATAAGATAATATATATTCTAAACTATGTTTGGACAGGCTTGTGGACATTGGTATTTTTGATCGGAACAGTATATAATTTATATAATGACGTTAGTAATGTAGCGTGGATGAGTTTTTGGAAAACTTATTTATATGTTCATGTTACAGTCTCTGTCTTTATTATTTTTTGGTTTACAATTGGAGGGTTTCGAGATTTGAAAGACATGATTTCAAAACTTAAAACTGAGTACAGAGACCATCAGGATGATGGCTGGGTTTCAAACTAGGTTATAGCTATGAATAAAAAAGAAACAGAAGTAATCTTACAAAGGATTGAAAAATGGTATAACCATTTACCTACCCTTTTTATAACAGATAAACAAAACTTTTCTGCGAAATTTGGTTGGTCCAAAGAACCGATCCCATTTTCAGAAAGATTAAAACTTGATTATAAAAGTATCAAAAAAGGGGATGAATGGGGCAAAAAGTGGGAAAGTGCGTGGTTTCACCTACATGGTCAATGTCCAAAAGATTGGGATGGCGACACCGTAGCTACAGAACTAGATTTTTCGGGAGAAGGCCTGGTATTTGACAAAGATGGTAAAGCTCTGCAGGGTCTAACAAACGGATCAATATGGGACCCTAACTTTGCCAGAACAAGAGTTCAGGTTGTTGAGTCTTGTAAAAAAGGTGAAAAGATCGAAATTTGGGTTGAAGCGGCTGCTAATTCATTATTTGGAGTGTTCACGGACCCAGATCCTGAAGAAGAGAGTCCAAAAAGACATGGTTGGTTTGATGCAAAAGTAGAGTCTCTCACGTTTGGAAAATTCGATAGGAACTTGTGGCACTTATATCTGGATGTCCGAATATTGCGTGGAATGATAAAGCACCTCGATGAAAATTCGATTCAAAGGGCTCGAGCAATACGTGCACTGAATGATTGCATAAATACATTTTCAGATGATCAGAAAAATGCAGACAAAGCTCGTACATGTTTACAAAAAGAGTTGGGAAAAAAATCATCCGCATCTGATTTGAGTGTTTCAGCTATTGGTCATGCACATATTGATACTGGTTGGTTGTGGCCTGTCAGAGAAACTGTTCGAAAATGTGCCAGAACATTTGCAACGCAATTAAATATTATTGATTCCTACCCAAATTATATCTTTGGTGCATCTCAACCCCAGCACTATCAGTTTATGAAAGATCATTATCCTGAGATTTACGATAGGATCAAAACTGCAGTAAAAAATGGTAATTGGGAGTGCCAGGGTGGCATGTGGGTTGAGGCTGACTGTAATTTGATTAGTGGCGAGTCGATGGTTCGGCAATTCATACATGGGAAAAACTTTTTTAAAGACGAGTTTGATGTTGTTGTGGATAACTTATGGTTACCTGACGTGTTTGGATATTCTGCTGCGCTTCCACAAATACTAAAAAAATCAGGCGTGGATTTCTTCTTAACTCAAAAACTTTCATGGAGCCAATTTAACGAATTTCCACACCAAACATTCAAATGGCGCGGTATTGATGGAACGGAGGTTGTTACACATTTCCCACCAGAAAACACCTACAATAGTGAGCTAGACACAGAATTTTTACTCCCTGCACACACAGGTTTTAAAGAAAAGGATAAATTGGATGAATTTATTTCTCTTTTCGGAGTTGGTGATGGAGGAGGAGGGCCAAAGCCCGAAAATATTGAGTTAGGCATGCGTATGGCGGATCTAGAAAACTCACCTAAAGTAAAATTTGATACAGCACAGAATTTTTTTCATAGACTGAACACCCAAAAAGGAAAATTAGAAACATGGGTTGGTGAACTATATCTTGAACTTCATCGCGGTACACTAACGACTCATGGGCTGGTAAAGAAGCAAAATAGAAAATTGGAGTGGAAACTTAGAGCAGTTGAGATGCTATGGTCTTGTCTTCCATTAGGAAACTATCCCTCCAAAGAGCTGGATGCTATTTGGAAAAAATTAATGATTAACCAGTTTCATGATATTATACCTGGTTCAAGCATTAACCTAGTCTATCAAACTACTCACAAAGAATACGAAGAAATACATGCTGTACGCGATGAACTTTTTGAAAAGTCTTCGAACCTTCTTTTTGAGCAAGATTCAAATTGTTTTGTTCTGGTTAATACGCTTTCAAATCCTTGGGAAGGTAAAGTTGTAATTCCTAAATCTTTTAATGGATTTTCTGTAACAAATATTGATGGTGGTGAATTACCTATCCAGAAATCAGAAAATGAAGATATGATGTTTGTAAATCTAGATTCCTTAAGTATCACTACGTTTATTAGAGGAGATAAAGTAGAAACAAAACAGTCCCAAAATAGACATCTTGTTTTAGAAAATAATCGTATTTGTTATACATTTAATCAAGATGGACAAATGGTATCTGCCCATGATAAAGAATTGGATAAAGAAGTTTTAACAGATCCTGGCAATGTACTATCTCTTTATGAAGATAGGCCAAACAATTGGGACGCCTGGGATGTTGATTTTTTTTACAGAGAAGCTTTAATTGAAACTGCGATTGTAACAAACTTTAAAAATGGAACAATGGGTTCTGTAGTACAACAGTTGGAGTTTAGTTTTACCATTGGTAACTCTGTTATTAAACAAAAGATTTCATTATATCCAAAATCAAAAAGGATTGATTTCGAAACAACCGTAGATTGGAAAGAAAAACACAAAATGCTCCGAGTTCATTTTCCTGTAGATGTGATGGCAGAAAGAGCTTCTTTTGATATTCAGTATGGATACGTAAAACGAAATACTCATCGGAACACTAGCTGGGACAAGGCAAAATTTGAAGTAGTAGGCCATAAATATGCGGACTTGTCTGATCATGATTATGGAGTTGCACTACTTAATGATTGTAAATACGGGTATATGGTTCATGATAATCTCTTAGACTTGAATCTGCTTCGTTCACCAAGTAACCCTGATCCAGATGCAGACATGGGAATTCATAATTTTACGTACAGTTTATTTCCCCATGAAAATGATTTAATTAACTCTGATACTATACACGAATCCTCATGCCTAAATCAAGCACCACTTCTTTTTGAAGGAGTCCGGTCTTCGGCAACGATTCCTATACAATTAAAAGGAAATGGCCTTGATCTTACGGTGCTGAAAAAAGCGGAGAAGGAGGCTTGCCTAATCATTAGAGTTGTAGAAACTCACGGTAGAAAATCAGCTGGATCGCTTCTGTTTCAGGGAACAATAACGGAGTGCAATGTGATTGAATGGGATAATATTTCAGATGCAAAACAAATTGATAGTGAAATGCCACTTCTGTTATCACCTTTTGAAATAAAAACATTTAAGATTAAGCTGTAAAATTGTTCTGTGTGCATGGTCACATAGCTAAAAACCAAACGACTGTATGGGTTGTAGGTACGTTCGGATTACATTATTTTACACTTTGGAATTTTACTAAAAATTTTCTATTTCTAATATAAACTGGAGCAATTTATGATTCGTTCTATCCTATTCTATTTTGTACTATTCATTTCATTTTTATTTGCATCTGATCCAGCATTGAAAAATGTTGCAAATGAAATACAAAATACAAGTTCTAGCCCTGCTCACCAAAAACTAAAAATAGAGAATCAGGAAAAAACTGCAGTAGCTAAAGAAAAGCATGAGAAACTCAAACAGAGTTTAAATGCGAAACTTAAAGATGTACGGAAAAGATATTCTTTACAAAAAAAAGAAGGAACCTATCTCAATACTAGTTCACAGTCCAGCCCAAAGAATATTAATCTTAAGATGAAGAAAAATTTACAACAGATCAGAAAAGATGCTTTGAAATCAAAAGAGAAAAATTCAAGTATTTCAGATGTTCAAAGTCAAAACCAGATTGAAGTAATACTACCACACCAGCTTTCGAGTGATGCAAATATTCTTCCCGCCAATAAGCTTTTGGGAAGTAAAGAAGAAATCATTCGACCATTTCAGTCCAGTATCAAACCTGAAGATAGAAGAATAGTTGTGTCCTCTGAGCATCGTGATGGGGTCGCAGGGGACGTCCCTTTGGAGTTTTTACTAAGAAGTAGTATAAAACCAAAGATTGAATTAAATAGCTTGAATGCATCGAGGAACAGAACGATCGCCAGGGTAGCCATTTTACAATCTAACAATAATCAAGAAACTGTTGCTGCAATGGCGAACGCACTAATTACAGAAGACTACGAAGCAGTACCTGTTAATCCAGAAGATATTGATCAACTGGACGAAGCCTTATACTTTGATGCGTTTATTATAGGTGGGAGCGGTAATAATAATGATGAGGTGATGTGGGCCGAGGTATACGAAGTCATCTACGCCTGCGTAAATGAATACGGTCGCGGTCTTGTGCATACTGGCTGGGGGATGTATTCAATAAATAGTGGTAGTGATAGTTATGGTTTTTTGAGTGATATGCTTCCTTTATATCCATCATATAATTATCATTCTGGAGAAGGCAATTCACTAACAGAAATAAATGTTGATTCACCATTGATGGATGGTGTGTCCAGCGATTGGTACGGTGCATTTGCTGAATATTCAAATGCTGGAATGAAGGAGGGTGCAGAAGCTCATGCTCTTTATACTGTTGGAAGTGAAGCGGTTGTAAGTTGGGATTTTGGTGAAGGTCGAGTGGTAAATCTTGGTCACATTTACATGGCAAATTATTCTTACCAACAAGATCACTTAATTGTTACTGAAGGATCGTTTAATCTTTTGAAAAATTCTATTAACTGGTCGTGTGAATTGACAAATAATGATAATGACGACGATGAAGAAGATGAAACAGGAAATATCTCAGGTGTCGTTCTAGATCAGAATGGGAATGTTGTGGACACTGCAATGGTTTATTTTTGGTCCGTGGAACATGATAGTACTCTTACTGTTGAGGTAAATGAACAGGGAGTGTTTTCTGTAGATTTAATTGTAGGTCCTTGGAGTGTATATGCAATGAGTAGTGATACAACACAGTGGTGGGACTTTGATGATATTGGTGTAGTATTTGTTGCCCCGGGATCCGAGCATACTTCTGAACTTACTATGACCTCAGCAGAAGAATACGCAATGATTCTACCATTTGCATCAGAGGTTTTTGAAGACGGATATACAAATAATCTACCCATGGCAAATATTTGGGTTGAAAATAGTGCAGGGGAAGAGATATATAATGGTTTTACAAATGTATGGGGATATAATAATGTACCCGTAACTCCAGGTGAAGATTATGTAGTACACATGGAAAGTCATCTTGGGTATGAACAAAGAAATGTTTTTGTAGATGCTGATGCTGTTGGAACATTGGTTTTTGAATTTTTTCAATTTGAAAACAGCTCAAACGAAAATGGTGGAACAGAGATGTATTACATGACGGTTGCTGATATGTATTCAGATCATGAAACCGTTTTAGCTTCATACGGTAATGATTGTATCGGCTGTGAAGGAAATCTTTCCGAAATGGTTCCCGATGAATCTGTTAACATTGCCTCTCAAGAAGACTTTGATGCGTGGTCATCTACCTATCAGTTTATGGACTATTATTTCCAGTTTATTGATGACAATCAAAATCAAATGTACGATGCTGGAGAAATTTATGCTGTTTCTTGTGAAGAAGGCTCACAGGGGAATATGACAGTAGCGTACAATGGAGATGTGTACTGGATGGACTTTTTAGATTTTTGGATGCAGGCCTATGATTTTGAATTCTATCCGAATGATGGTGGTGATGATGATGAATTTACATTTTTAGGAAATTTTGAGGGCCGCGATTATGTTCTATCTTCTTTTGGAGTAACCTGGCACGATGCACTGAATTTCGCTGATACTGTTGATGCTGGTGATGAAACTTCTGTTTACATGGCAACCATAACAAGCCAAGAAGAAAATGATTTTATTCAACAATCTCTGTACAGTATGACATCAGAAGAAGCTGTGTGGATTGGATTAACTGACGAGTATGAAGAAGGTAATTGGCAGTGGGTTACGGGTGAAGATGTTACGTATACAAACTGGGCAGAGGGTGAGCCGAACAACGCTGGTGATACCGAGCACTATGGTGAATTTAATATTGTTGATGGTTTGTGGAATGATGTCCCTGGAGATTATAGTATACCATTTATTGTTGAAGTGGAATTCAACAACCCTGATAGTGGAGTGTACTTCACCAAAGAAGACTACGCGGATGTTACAGACCCTGCAAATTGGGACCATATTACGGGGTCCGTAGCGATAACCAGAGGAGACAATCAGGGACTTTTCAATCCATATATCGAAGATAGTTACAATGGAAGCGGCCCCTCAGGCACGTTGTGGTCACCTATGCCTACTGATCAGTCTACAACTAATGACTACATTCAATGGGTTGAGGCAGTAAATTATTCACCACCAAGTGTAGTTGGGTTAACTATTTCTTTATGGTGTTTAGAAGAGAATCAGTTTTTCGATGTCTACATGGAGAGTTGGACAGAAGGGAATAATGGTGGAGGATTTAGCTATTGGAGATTTCCTGTGCCACCCCCATCTAATCCTGAATTTATCTTGGTGTCTTCAACGACTGGGAATGATGAAACTGGTGACGGATCCTTTGAAAATCCATTCGCAACGATTGGTCAGGCATTTGACGTGATGAATAATGATGATTTTATTGTTGTGGCTCCTGGACTGTATCAGGAGAATTTAAGTATAAGTGATATGTCAGGACTCCTCGTATCAATTTCAGGCCCCGATTCAACCGTCATTGATGGGAGTGGTCAAGGTTCTGTGCTTGAGATTACAAATGGAAACTGGATTGTAGCTGGTTTTACAATCACCAATGGTTATGGTGATAATCAAGGCGGTGGAGTAAGAGTATGGAGCGGAGGTATTATGATGAATCAAAACCGATTTGTAAATAATTCTGCTTTATCATATGGAGGAGGCTTAGTGGCATATAATTCTGACGTAATGATTGATAGTTCTATCTTTATTGGGAACACCACAGATAATTCAGGCGGTGGTTTACAAATTACAAATCATGATTCACTTACTTACAGAATGGTTTCCATTTCTAATACGATATTCGCAGAGAATACAGCAAATCAAGGGTCTGGAGCAGGTGCTTATTTAGGTGGTTTTGATGGTGCATACATGGATGTTTATATAGATAGATCTGGATTTATTCAAAATATGGGAGATAACTATACGGGTTTAAGAATTAATGGAAATGTTAACGCAACTGTGTATGAAAGTTCAATTATTGGGAATGAGGCCCAAGAATATGCAGCGGGAGGAGGATTTTCAAATGGCAGTAGTGTGTATTTTGAAAGAACATTGATTGCGCAAAATCGGGCAAATCTTTCAGATGGAAATTGGAACTCAGGCGGAATTTCAGTCTGGAGCAATTCCTATGGATATTTTAACTTTTGTACTTTCGTTGGAAATGAGGCCGCCTATGGTAGCGCTTTAACAGCAGGAGGTGGTTCATATGCGGACATACATGGATCCATCGTATGGAATAACCCAGGAGAAAATTCTCTTGCGGCAGTTCAGTGGGATAATAACGGGAGTAGTCTTTATGTAAATGAGAGTGATATCCAAGGTGGTGAGAATGGCACATTTTCTGATGAACTGTCATACGTAGATTCTTATAATGTAATTGATACTCCGCCATTCTTTTGTAATCCAGCAATAGGTGACTTTTCCATAGATGAAAATTCACCAGCATTTACCTCATGGGGAGAGCCGATGGGTGCGTTGGGGATTGGATGCACTGGAACAATTCAAGCCGAGGCTAGCATTGTGAGTGTAGATGATGTTCCTGATGATCAAGGTGGAAGAGTGTACATTACTTTTGAAAAATCTTTGTTTGACACGGATGGGCTGGGAAGAACAGAAATGTATACGATAGAGCGTTGGGATGATGATCAGTGGGTTGGACTTACTTCTGTTGGTGCCTATGGTAACGAAGTGTATGTTGTGGAGGCAACCACTCTTGCGGATTCCACGAGTGAAGATGATGCAGTGATGACCTACCGCGTGATTGCTAATATGGATGAAGGAAATTTTGATAGTGATCCTGCTTCTGGATACTCTGTTGACAATATTGCTCCTGAGATGGTAATGGGCCTAAACGCTGATGTTGCTGATGGTGTTGTAGCCCTATCTTGGGACCATTCCCAGGCAAATGATCTATCACATTATGTAGTATATTATCATAATCAGGCTGATTTTATTCCAAGCGAAGAAACAATGATTGGGACGCATTCTCTACCTACTTTTGAGCATAACGTTGATGAAGTTGGTGAACATTACTACGTTGTTTCTGCAGTTGATTTAAATGAAAACGAGGGAGAATATTCTGAAGCAGTGAATGTAACTCTTTTAAGTCTTATAGATGTTCATGGTTTGCCAAAAACATTTGCGCTTCATCAGAACTATCCGAACCCATTCAATCCGAATACGACTATTCGATACGATTTACCCGAGGCAGGAAATGTTTCTATAATTATCTACGATATGATGGGTCGTGAGGTTTCTACGCTGA
>MDTB01122521.1_pt1 | contig 13486 bp, 9 predicted proteins | sample 811161 | NCBI WGS metagenome assembly MDTB01 (sample SAMN05326650, study PRJNA326480) | marine metagenome | isolation source: seawater | place: Mediterranean Sea | collected 2009
GTAATCTAGGCATATCTGCTTGTTGTAATCTAGGCATATCTGCTTGTTGTAATCTAGGCATATCTGCTCGTTGTAATCTAGGCATATCTGCTCGTTGTAATCTAGGCATATCTGCTCGTTGTAATCTAGGCATAGCTGCTTGTTGTTGCATACCTGATTCTTGTGGGATACCTTCTAATTGTTGTCGTGGGATAGATGCTGTTGGTGGAGGCATACCTGGTGCGACTTGAGGGATACCTTCTAATTGTTGGTGTTGTTCATATGCTTCGTAAATAGTATTGTAAACCATATTTATTTATAAAATAAAATAAAAAAAATATTAAAAAATGTCTAATATATTAATAAGATATTTTCCGAAATCAACAAAATTAAGAGATATGAAAGACGTTGAAAATGTAGAAATAAATTCTACGTGGAAAGATGAGAGTGAAACAGGTGAGATAAGTATATCATATACCTATTTAGGATTGGATGTCAAATTTTGTGGTAGAATTATTTATATAACAAATGAACACAATATTTATACTCGTGATGAGGAATTTACACTATACTCAAGAATAAATACCAACAAACAATATATAGAAACAGATATTGACACATTTCTAGATAAAAGTATGAAACATTTCGATATTATCAGAGTAATATTAAAAAAATACAAATTAAAAACTATCATCTACAGAACTTATTATAAATACCTCTACTAATTTTTAAAAATTGAAAAATATTTTTAAAATCTAATCAAATAAAACAATCATGACTTCTATAAATTACGAAACAGACCCCTTGTTTCGTAAACTCGTCACCCAAATACTCAAACTCGGTAAACTCAAATCAAAAACTATTGAAACCATTCTTGACTCTGAATATAATGGTTTCAAAGGTATTCAGCACTATGGTTTTGCATTCACTCATAAATCTATTGATGATACGAATAACTACGAGACGTATGAATTTAAGGGAGATTCGACTGCGAATAATTGTTTGGTGTGGTATTTTTCACGAAGATTTCCGGAATTGAATACGACAGATAATGTGAAGACACTTGCGAGATTGAAGATTAATTATGGCAGTAAGAAGATGTTCTATACACTCGGAGAGAAGTTGGGAATGTGGGATTATATAACTGCAGGAACAGAGACAAGAGTTACAAAATCTAAAAAAAAAGTTGATGGTAGAATGATAACGGTTGAGAATGAGAATATTATTGATATAAAACAGACGAAGAAGAAGTCGTTATTAGAGGATTCATTTGAGGCATTTATAGGGGTTACACAGATATTATTGGATGAGTTTGTGAAGAATGGTACAGGTTACAAAATTTGTTATAATATTATAAAAAAGTTGTATGATGAATTGGAGATAAAGCTGGATCATAAATCTTTGTATGATCCAAAAACGAGATTGAAAGAGTTGTTTGATAAATATAGTGATGTGTTTGGGAGGTGGGGTAAGGATAACGTAAAGGCTGTTCAATTTAAAGGTAGATTTAATGATTTTGGGAGATGGAAGGTGACGGTGGGGTATAATGTTCAGACGAATAGTAGTAAGATTGATCAATTACAGGAGATGTTGGAGTTATATATGTATGATGATAAATTGAAGGGGGATATAGTGGTACCAACACATATTTTGAATTATGTAAAGACGAATTTTGTGGAGAATAATAAACCGGTGTATAGGTTTATGGAGTTGGGTAGTGGGGAGGCAAGTTTGAAAGATGATGCGGAACAGATGGCATGTGAAAATGCACTTATGAGATTGGAGAGAGATGGATACAATAAATAAATTGAAAATATTTTTTAAAAATATTTATTTTTAAAAATGACAAAGTTTTGTGAAGTTTGCAGACAAATTGTTAAGTGTAATTATTGTAGTAAGTATGGGATAGATGGAATATATATGTATTTACAACAACAAAAATATAAAGTGAATAAAAAAGAGAGTTATAATTTGGATATACATAAGAGTCAATTGCAAACTTTGGGTGACTCGAGAAGACTTAGATCGTAGGTTATTTAACTCTGATGATATAAATTAATTTATAATATGTTGGATTATTATTATAAGGTACATCATATACAAAATCATTCATAAATCTTTGTTTTAGAATTTTATTATTTTTAATGATGAGATTATTATTCTCTATATTTGTTGGTGTATTATTTAGATACGATTGTATATCTGTATGTATAATTATTTGGATAGGTTCATTGGTGATACTAGTCATAAAATTATCTGATAAAGTTGTTTTATTATTAACTTCTACATTTGAGAATTGCAGCCCGTCGAGAGTTGATACAGTTACGTCAATAACTTTAAAGTGTTCATATCCATTCGTAAATTTATCACATATGATAGTTATTCTGCTATCTTTAATCAAGTTTTGTTCTGGTTGTGTTAGAGAATCAGTTTTGATTATAATGTTATTATTAGTATTTCTTTTAATTTCATTAAGTGTATTAATTAAATATATATTTTTATCGTAACTATTTAGTGTAAATTTGTGATTCATAGGTAAACATGTATAACAACTTTCATCCAATTGTAAATATAATTTATAATCTTCATAGTCTCTGAATAATCTTCTTTTATTATTAGGATTACTTCCTATGTGTTCTACTTTTGGAGTATCATAAGTAGAATTGGCAACTTTATTTGGATTTGTGAATCTATCTGTTAAATTTACATAATAATTAAATTTATTATTTTCTGGATTTATTCCAACCTCGCTATATGCATATGACAATTGCATATTTTCTAAGTTTTTGTCATTCAATATATATTTATCATTTCTACTTCCACTGCATAAATCATCTAAGTCGTCACCACCTTCTATAAATTTACCTTTTCTATTAGTTGCATCTTTTTTTGCATAATTAAAATCGCTAGGTGTTGCATCGGTATAAGATTGTCCTTTTACCAACTCACACAAATTCTTGTCTTTCATACGATATTCTTTATACCAACTTGTACCTTTGTCGTAATGTATACCAAAATCTTCATTAAAATCGACATTATCTATTAATTTATTTTCGCCTATTTGACCAAATAAGTAAGGTAAATTACCTTCCATAAACCCAATTTTACCATCAGATCTTGCACCATTATAACCAGTGGTATCAGTATTCTCTTTATCAACAATAACATATTTTTTAGGAATACCATAACCGATATAGTCGTTATTTTCACGTTCAATTTTAGGAATACTATTACAAGAACCGACGACGAATTTATTTGTTAAATCAGGAGTACCATTCTCTCCATTACAAATTTGCCATCCTGTTGGAATATTTTTAAGTTCACCGGAATAAATCATGATTGTTCCTATTTCGTAGAAATAATTACCCGAAAATATAGGAAATAATATAATAATTATAATTAGTGATATAATAAATGCAACTGATGCAACTGATACTATTCTATAAAAATCTAAATTATTTGTTTCACTCATTTTAATATATTAATAAATATTAAAATTTAATTTAATTTATGTTTTCATAATAAATATCATTGAAACGTATGGTGGTAAATTCATATCTGCATTCAAACTCTTATTACTAGGATATTTATATCCATTATAATTTGGATTAAATAGTGTATATCCTGATTCTAAAGGAGTTCTAAAAGTTAAAACATCTATCAAAGTGTTTCCATCCGTTTGATTATTTTCATATAATTGTAATAAGAATTCACCCCCTTTCTTTAGTATATCAAATGCTTCTTTATCATCATTATTAAGAATATCTCCTGCAGTATTTTGTGTATCTTTCCTTAATGTATATTTCTGTTTGTTATTTGCTTTTATATCTACTAACTTTAATCCAATATTATCTGGTGGATACAAATCTGTATTATTATTATCTGTAATATAAGGTAGTAGATTAATAGTACTTGGATAGTACTTAAAATTATAAAAAATGTTAGTATCACTTACTTCTTTATTTAAATTTATTGTGATATTATTTGGATCTGTATTATCAACACTCATAATACGAATTTGTGTATTATCATCTCTTACCATTAATTCTTTAAAACTAGTAACTCCGGTATCATGATTTACACTATATATATTCCAAGATCCACCTATTGTTGATACAATATTTTTATATAATAGTCTTTGCAATGAAGTATACATATAATTATCTTTTATTACATATGTATTATTACTTTTAAAATAAGAATAACTTAGTTCTTCATAATCTTTTACAGGAACAGATGTACTAATAATATTATAAAATGTGTTATAAGTATGAAAATAAGTTTCAGATTCTACTTCATCAATATCTTTTGTAACATCCAATTTCATTTCTTTATTAACACTCATCTTACTCACATCAAAAGTAAATTTTTCTGTATTTTCAGACCCAAATGTATTTGTTTTTCTTGTAGCAGTTAATACTATGACAAAGACTCGTTTTTCTTTATTTATTTCATTCAATTCTTCTTCTAATTCCGTATCTCTAAGTATATATACACCTTTATATAAAGTAGGTTTCAATATATACTCATTATTAACTAGTTCTCCAGTTTGATATACTATTTTATATCTTAAGCCATATTTATTTATATTGTTTGCATCGTCTAATTCAAATACATCATAAACTGGGATATATTCATCAGGTGTTTCTTGTTGAATTGCAAATACGGTAAAAAAAGTATTTTTATCTAATGTATCTACATCAATAGTCACTACATTCACTAAATATTTACCGTTTGTTATATACGTAGCTGAAGTCTCTTTTTTAACAATAACTATAGAAGAATTACTAGTTGGAAGTGTTTTAGATACATTTGTCGTAAATGTTACTTCTATTCTATTATTATTTAATGACACAGTATTTATTGTCATATCTATGTTAGATTTAGCTTTATTAGAATTTGTATAAGCAGTATTTTTAATTTTATTCTTAATAAAACTAGTATAAGTATTTTCACTTTGATATACCTGTTTAGTTACATCTTCTACATTTGATTCAAGAAATACATCCCCTGTTGTTATCATAGATGGTGGATTAGAAACTAATCTGGTTTCTGTATTCATAAGCATCTCATTTACAGTTTGTTGTTTATTACTAAATTTATATAGAAGTATGTTTTTAAATAAACCAGTATTTACATTTATAAAATCATCCATATTTTCTGTAATTTGTTGTTCTATTAATTTATTAAAATTATTTTTATCTTCATCATCAATATGGTTATATTTATATAATGATAATATATTTGTATCTAGTGTCTTTGTAGTCAATGTTTGTAAATTATTTCCTCCCTCAATCTGATTCAACAAATGTATCATATACTTTTCCACAGTATTATCTTTATAATCTGATAATAAATATTGTGAAATAGTATCTCCACCATAAACAAATTTACCTCTCAAATCTGGTGTACCGTTATTTCCATCACATATCACCCATCCTTTTGGTGGTGTACTACCCCAATACGCTGCAATAGTTCCTTTCGGGTCGTACGAATGTAATAAATCACCTATATTAAAGAAATATATTAAACATATCATTAATATTAATAAAACTGCTACTATTATATAAACTATAAATATACCTTTTGCATCATATTTCATCATTTATATATAATAATATATAAATTATAAATTATAAATTAATTTTTTATGATATATGTTAATGCTTTATAGTCAGGTATATTATCTCCACCACTCAAATATGAAACTCCTTGTATATTTCTATAATTTGTAAATCTTTCAGTAGAAACATTGTTATTATCTTTGATCGTACTAAAATTTGAATTGCCATATTTCATAAATCTAGAATTTGGAATAACACCATCATCCTCAAGACCTATATATCTATTCGCATTTGATATCTCTTCCGCAATATTATAATATCTATTAAAACTTAATGATTTTTTCTCTTTATTTACTAACAATTCACTAATTTGATAATCGTCATCATATTCAAAACCTATATTATGTAACGTAAATGGATAAAAGAAATATGTCTTAAATATATCATGTTGTTCATCCCATATATTAATACATTTATAATTTTCTTTTTTACCCACAAACATCACATCATTAATTGTCGATTCTAAATTATCTATTGTATCCATACTAAACTCTTTATGTGATTTACCATCATTCATCATATCACTAACATTAAATTTTGAACCATCATCTTTATTAACTGGCGTATAACCTATCAATGTACACACTTTCTCATCAAATCTATTATTATCTCTATCATATTTAAATATCTTATCACCTGTAGGAGTTTTTTTAACCAAACAAAATACACCATTAAATCCACTATACGGATCATTATAACTCACCAATTTATTAATATTATAACCTGTCGTATCAAATTTAAGACCATCATTCCCATAAAATTCATCTGATAAATTTGTTATTTCATCATCTTTATTATTTATAACATATATATTTGTACCACCATACATAAAAATATCACTATTCTGTAGTTCCTTTTTTAATTGTTGTAATTTTATTCTATTATAACTAATCCTATTTTCAAATATCTTTTCTACACCACTCACACCGGATATCGCAGGAACTGATACCGTTCCCTTTTTAAGTGAAACTGTCTTATCAATATTAACTGTATATTCATATATCATATTACCTGTAGTTGTTTGTCTAATACATCTATAATAAAATTGTATATTATTTACTGTTTGTGTCAATGTATCATTACTAATTTCATATAAATTATTATTATTACTTATTGCATACACACCACCTTCTACAGTTTCACCTACAACGGGGTTATTCTTTGGATAATAATATAATGAATCTTCATCTTGTAATTTGAGTGGTGTATTTGTAGCAATCATTATCTGTGTAGTACTTCCACTATTAAATACATACTTACACATATATTTAGTATTAACATCATCTGTAGTAGTATATATTATATATAAATCTTCATCAAATTTTTTGATATCTTTTATATCATTAACACTTTGAGGCAAATCCTTAACATCATTAAAGTCTAATTCTCGTTCGTCAATATCTCCAATAAATTTTAAACTAATACTATCTGGTGTATTTTGTATAACTTTAACTAATAATTTACCAGTATTCCTTGTGAATAAATACACTTTTTTTACACTTTGTTCACTATTTTTAATTACTATTGGATTTAATAATTTACTTTTATCACTTATCTCAATAGATCCATATACACCACCTCTTACCGGATAATAATTACCATTTACTACGTTTTCTCCACGCTCATCGACTGGGTGATCACTGTCTCCTCCTAGATCTTCATCTGGACATTGTGTCTCATCATCAACTATTTCTCCATCAGTACACTGAAATCTATTACAATTGGCCATATCACCACCCGGTGGCGGTGAACCTTCATATCTTGTTCCTTGTCCACAGACCTCATCATCGGGTTCTTTACATAAACCACTCCCACATACTCCTGCAGCAACCGCACCCCCTACTATAGCAAAGATTAATGCATACCGTCCTACATACGACTTTTTATTTGCCTTTGTAGTTGCATTTTTTACATTTGCATTGGTCTGTGCTCTTAAGTTTCCAGCGTTACCGGCTTCTAGCATCTTTTCGTAGTTCCCACCACCGGGTAAACCTTCTGATGTACTATTACGATATATAAGTTGATTACCTGCAGGAATTCTATCACCATCTATAGTCTCTATTTCACCACCAATAAACTCAATTCGTTTCGCATCTAAACTTCCTATTGCAGCACCTCCAAGATCGTTTGTGGGTTTATGAAAATTTCCCCCAAGAAAATCCGATATAGGTATTTCCGAATCAGGTGCTAATGGATTTACCTTTTCGGTTCCTGTTACTGCACTAAAAGGACGTCTTGTATACTGTGCAGGATCTATTTCATTATTGTTTAATAATGCATTATTTAAGTTGTCGGCTCCCGTAGTCGAATCTAGATCTTGTCTATATAAATCGTTTAACATCTCTACATCAGTCTTATCACCACCTGGACTCTTGTTGCTTGTGTAAGCTAGTACATTAACATTATCTGAATCCGATACTTTTAACCCAATTACCATTCCACCATCGGGTGTTTTTGTAGCAATTAATAAACGACCTAAAGGTTTATTCCCACGACCATCTCGTGCAAGAATATAATATTCTAATTTCTGACCATTTACACCTGTTATCTCTAATTTCTGTGGACCGCCATTAACGTTAATAAAGTCTTGTATCTCTGGGAGTTGCAATAATTGTTTGTTTGGTTTGCTAAGAAATTGATCAAAACCTATAGTTATACCATTGATATCGGTTATTCCGTTGATCTGCATGTGTATATGATCCGATATTAAACCATTGAATACATCTTCATTGACTTCTTGGGTTGGTGACCCAGTTACGTCATCTATTTTCATTAAACTATTTCCTTGTGCTTCTTCTATTTCGTCTTTAAAAATTATATCATTGATATCACCATCACTATCTCCCATCGTGTCAGTGATCTTAGTCTCCTTCAGTTGCAAATTATTAAAGTTATCTAGATCACCATCTAATTTAACACTTATCATATTTTCTATTTGTGTGGATCCCTGTTTTGTCTTGGCATTCCCTATAATAAACATATCGTTATAAGTGTTTTCCATACTCCGTTGATTGCCACTTATTCCGTATGAAGAAGCCATGTTCCCTGCGGGATTTTTCGGTGGACCTACTGTCAATTCGTCAGCAATAGGAAGCAGTTCAGGTGCACCAAGTCCCCCGTACACTGGATTATTTACTACCATCGTACCAGATTTTATATTTCTTCCTTCAATTTGCTCCACGATTGCCAAGACGATTCTTTTGTCACCTGTATTGTTATTAACATCTTTTAATACCTCATTATTATTCTCAGTAGATTTTATTGAGGACGTCTGTTCTAGATTTTGTGTCATAACACCGTTTGTGTCTGTATTGAACGTTACGTCGCTGTACTGATCGGGTATTTGTCCAACTTGCCCGTCCTCAACCTCTCTTGCAAGTTGGTAATTGTCGTCGGAGTCCCCCATGGGCATCAATTCATCGGCTCTGTTGGTAATATACTGATCAGCGTCAGAAGTACCATAACCAAGTTCATTTACGTTAAGATAGTTAGCTGTTTCATTTTTGTCCGGGTCGGGTGGTAAATATTTCTTCACTCCCTCTCCCGTATCGGGCATTGAATACAAGGGCTCTCTTATATTTCCATTTTGAGGATCAGTATCGCTCATACTAAAAGATGTTTTTTGTATCGGTAGTTTATCGGGATTGTTTGGTTTAGGCGTGATGGTGGGACCTGTTTTGAGAGGAAAGTTCCGCAACCCAGCAATGTCCGACGTTACCGGGGAGGGACTTGATGAATCCATACTATACTTTTTGTTAAAATCAGCGGCGATTTTTTGTTTACTAGTATTTAAATTTCGTGCAAATACTTCTGGCGTCATATTATACCTTTTAGGATTCAGTATATACTTAGTATACTCTATCTTTAACTCATGAAACAAAAAATTTCTAACATTTTTTTCTTTAAAAAAATCAGTTTCTCCATTTAATTTGTTCTTGTCTATGTTCTGACCATGAAATAAGTCTAAAAGATTTTTGTTCTGTTTATTCTCTCTATATTTTAAAAAATTCGCCTCAGGTAGTTTTTTTAATTCGTCAATTGGTAGCTCTTCTAGTTGTACGGCATTAGCCTCAATTTGTTTTATACCAAACATCTCAGTCATCTCACTAGATGTAATACTATCCCAATCATTCGGGGTTAAACTTATGTCGTTGGGTGCACCCCCCAGTACATTGGTTTGGCGTGATGGTGGGACCTGTTTTGAGATGCCTTTGAACCTCTTATTGAAACCTGTGATCTTCGAGTCCCATTTCACCGTACCATCAAGTTTTTTACCAAAATCAGCTGTATTGTTAGACTTGAATAAATCACCCATAAATGTTCTTTCGTTTGGTTCGTACCTTGCCATACTGTCAATTGCGTTATCAAATCCTTTTACTACAAGATCATCACCTATCTCAAATCCCGCAACAGACGGAGGAAGTTTGGTATCGGTAACCTTGAAAGTATTGTTCATTAAAGCTTTAAAATCAGGATTTTCCGGATCCATCATTTTCATGTAATTATCAATATTTCTATCCGTTAGATGTGCAAACGAAACATCTGACCCACCCACCGAAGCCGACGAAGAGGTGTTGTCTAAAACATTACTTATAGGATAATTGCCGGGAATACTTCCTGTAGTATCTGGTAATCTGAATGTAAATTGCATGTCTTTATTCTTCCACTTCCATTTACCATCAGCACCTTGTATAAAGGGTCTGAGTTCCATTCCCGACGTCCCCATACCTATCGCACGTTGTTGGTAGCGTATTAAGGCAACTGTATGTCGGAATTGTGCTAAATCTTGTACCATCTGACGGTGTGTTTGTAATGAGTCCGTTGATTGCTGGAGTCCGCTTCCTGATTGATTGTTCACTACAAACTCCCCAGTTCTATTATCAAAACCAATTCCATCTATTCTCTGCATAAGACTCTGATCTGCACCCCATGATTCCGGCAAGAAACTAGAGTCGGGGTCCATGTCATTTGTGTTTACAGCGTCCTGATACTGTTTCCTAAACTCTGGATCATTTGGACTATTGTCAATATTCTTCCCTAATGGGATCTCACTAAATGATTTCGGGGCTGGATTTGTAGCTTTGTACATACTTTGACCATTCATTTTTCCTAAGAAAGATTTTATACCAAGATATTTGCTACTGTCTTTTACTATGGTGGCTACACGAGACGGGTTCGTGTATTCTTCTTTAATAAGTTCTTTAATATCAGAATATTTTCCGGAATGTATTTGTGATATAATATCGCGTGTAGTATCGTAATCAAAGTCTTTGAGGTATATGTGGAAAGATTTGAGTAATAGTTTATCTTCGGGTTTTATATAAGGAACAGTTAGAGAGTTTAAGAGATTTTTACGAAATTGTGTATGTTTTTTAAGAGAATCAATAAGAGATATGAAACGATAATGATCGTCGATTGTATTTTTGAAGTCAAAATCAGTTTTGATATTTTTTAGCAAGAAAGAGGATTTGGAGAGTTTTATGATATCGATGAGATCGACGATATTAAATTTATAAGAGATATCTTGAAAGAATACTTTTTTTTGTTGGAAAGATTCTCTGTATCTTTTTTTGATGTCAGGATTGTTACCTTTGTATGCGGTACCGACGTGTTTTGGAGGATCGATGATTGAAGAATCAGCTAAATACCAAGGATTATATGTTAAATAGTAGGTAGGTGTGTCTTTCGTTCCTATACGATTTCCATTAAGATAAATGACTCTATTTCTGTGATTTGATAGTGTTATATTGTTACTATAGAATATGTTGTATACTTTTTTGGAAGTGATAGTGGTCATTAAATCGACATTTACTTCAGTGTAATGGGTTATATTACCGTCTCCATTTTTGATACAACCCCATATACGGGAGTAATCATTATTTTGATAATATTGGGGTGATAGAAATATGGGTAATTTAGGTTTTTCGATGGAACCACCATAAGAACCTGGTATAAATGGTAATGATTCGTTCATTTGTGGGTTTGCACCGATTATGAAGCGACCACGAAGATCAGGGGTTCCGTTTTGACCGTCACACAAAGACCAGCCATTTGGAGGGGTGAGACCATGATATGGGATAATCATACCGGTGGGATATTCATCTGATAGAGGTTTGAGGAATAGTATAGCAATGAGTGTTATAATTAGAGCAGCAACAACATAATTTAAATATTTAATTCCTATAACGTATTTCATTTTATAATAAATAATTTTTTTTAAATGAAATTATATTTTATAAAAATGAGTGAAATGAAAGAAATGAGTAAAGAAATTAAAAGTCGACGAAAGAAAAATAAAGTTGAGAAATATCAAGAAAAAGAAGAAGAAAAGGATGATTTTGATAAATATTTGAAAACTTCGAATATATTGAGTGATATGCAACAACACTTAATATCACATATAGGGTTAAGTATGGGTATTGTAAGTACCATAATTTTTATATCAAATACAAAAACATTCATATCATCATATCTAAAATATATCATATTTGCATTAATGTTATACTCGTTTATGTTAGCAATAACTGGTTTCGGTGAATATACCGAAAAGTTTATACAATTTTCTAAAAATGATAGATTTAAAGAGGTTACAACATGGGATTTTGTACTGAGTATAATATATTTTGTGGTGGGATTGATTATGATGATAGTAATTATATTGTTATATATTTCATTGACGAAAGAAAAATTAGTATAATTAATTTAAAAATTTTTTAATATTAATAAATGGGTTATAGTTCAAAAGATAATGCATATACGAATGACAATGAAGAAGTTAAAAAAGAAGTTAAAAAAGAAGTTGAGAAAGAGGTTAAGAAACGTAAAGTTACGAGATTGGATGATTTAGAGAAAGTCTGTGTTAAACATAAGATGGTAGATGGTACTGTTATGGATGGACCTACACATGGTAAAGGACAAGTGTGTGTGGAATGGAAAGAGGATGAAACTGAGAATGATTTGATTGAATATTATGATGATGATGATGAATTTATGGAGTATGTTAATAAGATGTATAATTTGAGGAATGATAATGTGAAAGTGAGTATGAGAGATATGTTGCGACATATGGATAAGAGAATAATGTATTTAGAGTATAAGAATGATATATCATATGAAATAGATTCGAATAGATTTGTAGATTATAATAATTTTTTTAAAAATTAATTAATTTAAAATTAATTAATTACGTCGGTTGTTGTTGTTGTCTTTGTTCAGTCCATTCATCTTCATTTTTTAAATCACAGAATTCAAACATTCCAGGATCTTTATATCTCCAACTAGTACCTTCAATGTTACCACATCCATTCATTCTTAATAATTCAATAGGTTTTAAATCTTTATTGTTTTCGTCAAGTAGATAACACTGACCATGTAATCTTTGTATATTGTAATTTTGTACATTATTTTCATTACTATCTAAAACACTTTGATTCATAATTCGTTGTATATTAGTACACATAGTTGTCATAGTCTTATCTTTTTTGACATCATCTGCGTGTTGTTCAAGACTGGATTTGATTTTTTGTGGATTGAAATAAGAGGTGAGACCTATACTGAGACCCATTATTATAGCAGTTGCGATTATTGAAATAATTGTTGCTCTGTTTGCCATTTATTTAAAAGTAATATTTTTTCTTTAATATAAAAAAAATGACAAACGAATTAAATTGTGATAGTATAAAGTGGTTGATTGATTTATTCGGTACAATAGAAATATTAGAATTATTGATAAATGAAAATAAATCCAAAAAAAATGTAGTAATCAATTTAGATGATAAAGATGGTGAGATTGTCGGAAATGGATTATACTTCACTGATGGTCATTGGTACATATATAAAAATGGTATTAGAAGTGATTCATATCTAAACGGTTATCAAATATA
>MDTB01123205.1_pt1 | contig 13486 bp, 12 predicted proteins | sample 811161 | NCBI WGS metagenome assembly MDTB01 (sample SAMN05326650, study PRJNA326480) | marine metagenome | isolation source: seawater | place: Mediterranean Sea | collected 2009
GTTGATTTAGGCGATCCTAAAAAGAAAGCTAGATTAATGTTTACAGATGCAGATATGGCTATGGCTATGGATCCGGAATACAGAAAAATTTCAGAAAGATTTTATAAAGACCCTAAATTTTTTGAGGACTCATTTGCTCGTGCTTGGTTTAAACTAACGCATAGAACAATGGGAAATAAAGAAAATTATATTGGTCCCTGGGCTCCAAAAGAGAGTCTTCTGTGGCAAGGTAATGTTTCTTCTCCAAAAAAGAAATACAATGTAGATAAAGTAAAAAAAATGATTACAGCTAGCAAACTAAACAGTAGTGATTTAATTACTACTGCTTGGGATAGTGCTAGGACTTATAGAGTAACTGACAAAAGAGGTGGAGCTAATGGCTCAAGAATTCGCTTAGCGCCCATGAAGGATTGGGAAGCTAATGAGCCTAAAAAACTCTCAAAAATATTAAAAGTTCTAGAAGATATAGCAAAAAAGACTGGAGCATCAGTCGCTGATACAATTATTCTTGCAGGAAATGTAGGTCTAGAAAAAGCAATAAAAAAAGCTGGCTCTAAAGCGAAAGTTCCATTTAATCCAGGTAGAGGAGATTCTTCTCAAGAACAAACCGAGATTAAGAATTTTAAGTGGTTAGAACCTTTGCACGACGGATTTAGAAATTATGTAAAATCTGATTATTCTGTGATGCCAGAAGAGCTTTTATTAGAGCGTGCCTCTTTGATGGGGTTAACAGCACAAGAAATGACCTGTTTAGTTGGCGGCATGAGAGTTTTAGGAACAAACCATGAGTCTGCTAAAAACAAAGGTATATTAACCGATAAAGTTGGAACATTAACAAATGATTTTTTTACTAACCTGGTTGACATGAAATATATTTGGAAACCAACAGGTAAAAACTCTTACGATATTATCGATCGTAAAACAAACAAAGTTAAGTTTACCGCATCAAGAGCAGATTTAGTTTTTGGCTCGAATTCAATTCTTCGATCTTATTCTGAGATATATGCTCAAGACGACAATAAAGAAAAATTTGTTAAAGATTTTGTTGCTGTATGGACGAAGATAATGAATGCGGATAGACCAAACTTAAAAAAATTAAATTAACATGACCGAATTAACTTCTGGAATATTTAATGCCGCAAAAGGGGTATATAAGAATAACAAAGGTTCAATTTTAAGGACATTTGTTTATACTATCGGCCACTTTATTATTGCTATTACTGTTTTAATGTTAATAGCAGATGTGCCTTTCATGATTGCTTTAACAGATGCGATTGTTGAGCCATTGGCTAACGCGGTGTGGTATTTTGTTTTAGATAAGTTTTGGGCGTCTAAAATAGCTCCACGATAAATTTTACAGTTTCCCCCAAATATCTTTTTTTTTTAACCAACCGGAATAGTTTTCAGTTTTAATTTTACACCAGTTATCTTTACATTTAGAAATTAATACCAACCTTCCTTTTTCAACTTTTGCCAAAGGTTTTGAAAATATTGTCGGCCTTTTGTAAAGTATCATCTCTCCTTTTGTTATACCTGCTTTCTTTTTCGATAATTGGGATATATGAATCCACCCAGAATTGTTTTCATGGTCTTGAATTTTTCTAAAATTATCTGACTGTTCTTTTATAGATACAGGTAAATACTTTTTTTTATAAATTATCTTTATAGGATATTCAAATGAGGGCCCCATTCTCAAATTTACTTTTTCATTTCTTAATGTTAAAAAATATTCATCTCCAAGTAATAGTTGTGAAAAAAAAAACCAAAATATTATAATAAATTTTAGCATTTATTTTTACAATATTTGTTTTTACTTAATCGAACTTTTCTAAAATTCATATCAATAGAGTTAAAAATTAGTAATTTTTTTTCTAAATTTGAATTCAAATTAAGTATTGAATTAAGAACCTCATTAGCTTGTAAAGTACCCAAAATACCGGTTATAGTAGGCGTTACTCCCTCTGTTTCGCAGTTTAACTGCTCGCTTGGTGTTTCTGGCATAAAACACCTGTAGCACGGTGTTTCTTTTCTAAAATCAAATTTAAACAAGTGACCGTCAAAACCACTTACAGCAGCAGATATTAATATTTTTTTTTTTTTTAAACAAAAATCATTAATTAGCAACCTTGTTTCAAAATTGTCAGTGCCATCACAAATTATATCAAAATTTGAAATCAATTTCTCTATATTGGTTTTATTTATTCTAATTTTATACGACGTAATTTTAATTTTATTATTTATTTTTTTAATTTTTTTTTTAGCAACTTCTACTTTATTTTTTCCAATATCTTTTACATCGTAAATAATTTGTCTATTTAAATTTGATAACTCAACTTTATCATTATCAACAATACCTATATTACCTACACCTAGACTCGCAAGATAAATCGATAGAGGACAGCCTAATCCACCCATTCCGAGTATTAGCACCTTAGAAGCCATAATTTTTTTTTGTCCAAATATACCGAACTTTTTTAAAATAATTTGTCTTGAATATTTTTGATATTCCTCTTTAGAAATTTTCATGATAATTCAAAAATAATTTATTTTGTGTTTCTTTAATTAATTTTTTTATCATTAATTAATAAATTATTAATAATTTTCTCTGCTAATAAAGATGCAATAAAATTTTTTTTTATTTTTTTTTATTTGAAGAATTTTTCCATTAGACTCAATCACAGATACTTCATTATAGTCGTTGTTAAATCCAATCCCCTTTTGAGAAACATCATTAGCAATTATCCAATCTGCATTTTTATTTTTTAATTTTTCTTTTGAATTTTGTAAAATATTTTCTGTTTCAGCTGAAAATCCTATAACTAATTTTGGTCTATGCCTATTGTTTTTTCCAATGTAGCTTAAAATATCTATTGTATTATTTAAAGAAAGATTCTCTCTTGGTCTATTTTTTTTTATTTTATTGTTATTATAAATTACTGGTTTGAAATCTGCAACTGCTGCAGTACAAACAGCTACATCAACAGGTAAAGTTTTTTTTACCGCTTTAAACATTTCATCAGAAGTTTTTACTCTCATTGTTTTTAGTCCCTTTTCTGCTTGAAGATTTGAGGGCCCAACTATTAATGTCGTATTAACACCTAATCTTTTTAAAGCTATAGCTATTTCGTACCCTTGTTTTCCACTAGATTCGTTAGAAATATACCTAATTGGATCTAAATATTCCCTTGTAGGACCAGTAGTAACTAAAGCTTTAAATTTTTTACTTTTAACAATATCTTTTTTAAAAAAATAATTTTTGATTTCTTTAAATATATTATTAACACTAATCATTTTCCCTTTTCCAAATTCACCACATGCCATTAACCCTTCCGTAGGACCTAAGAATTTATATCCATAAGTAATTAATTTTTTACAATTTTCTTGAGTAGCTTTATGACTCCACATTCTTACATTCATTGCAGGGATTAAAACTATGTCTTTATTTGAAGCCAATATTATAGTTGTAGCTAAATCCTCAGCTTTGCCGTGACTTAATTTGCTTATTAAATTTGCTGTTGCAGGCACAACTAAAATTAAGTCGGCCCATCTAGATAAAGATATATGATCAATTTCTGCTTCACTATTCTTATCAAACAGACTTTCATAAACCTTGTTTCCTGATAAAGACACTAAAGATAAAGGTGTAACAAACTGTCGACCACTTTTTGTCAAAACAGTTTTAATTTCGTAATTATCTTTCCTCAGTTTTCTTATCAGATCTAAACACTTATAGGCTGAAATACCACCACCTACTATAATTAATAACCTTTTTCTTTTTATTTTCATTTTACAATTAAAATACTACTAGAGCTAAAATTACAACACTTAATATTGAAATCACAATATTATTTCTAAAACTTTTTATTTTTAATTTTTCTACCTCTAAATTATGATTGTTAGATAGGTTAAATTTACCTTCCGCAATTAGCTGTAAAGCATTACTTGCTTTGTCCATAAATTCTGGAAGATCAGGTATTCTCTTTAAAATTTCGCCAGAGGTATCTATAGCGCTTGTAATTTTTGCCTTTGGCCCCTTTAAGCTTTCAAGCCAATTTTCTAAAACCGGCTTCGAAGTTGTCCATATATTTGTTTCGGGATATAGCTTTCTAGCAACACCTTCCACCACAACCATTGTTTTTTGTAATAATAATAACTGTGTTTGGGTGGCCATATTAAATTTTTCAGTAATCTCAAATAATTGAGAGAGTAAGTTTCCACCAGATATATCTTTAATATTTTGTCCAAAAATTGGCTCTCCAACTGACCTTAACGCTTGAGCGAATTCTTCTTTCGAAGCCGTATCTGGAACTAAACCTGCTTGGAAATGAACTTCGGCTACTTTTACATAGTCTCTCTTTATAAATCCATAAAGGATTTCGGCTAGATACTTTTTATTATTTTTATCTAATCTACCCATTATTCCAAAATCCACAGGTACAATATTTCCTTGATCATCAACAAATAAATTTCCCTCGTGCATATCTGCATGAAAAAATCCATCTCTTACTGCTTGCCTTAAAAAATGTTGAATTAAGTTTTCAGCTATATTTTTTAAATTAATATTTTTTCTTTCAAGTGATTTTATATCTCTTATAGAAACTCCATTTACTCTATCTAGCGTCAAAACTCTTTTAGACGTGTACTGCCAATAAATTTTGGGGACTTTAAAGCCTTTATCATCTTTTGTGTTTTCAAATAGTTCATTAGCTGCCGCTGCTTCAAATCTTAAATCCATTTCAATATTTGTTATTTCTCTTAACAGATAAACTACTTCTACAAGCTTTAGCCTTTTTGCCTTTTTAACAGTATTTTCTACAATGTAGGCAAAGAGCATCAAAGCGTCCAATTCTTCATTAAAAATTTTTTCAATGTTAGGTCTTAAAATTTTAATTGCTACTTCCTGTATTTTTCCCTCCTTTTTTATTTTTGCTAAATGAACCTGCGCTATTGAGGCCGCAGCTATTGGTTTTGAAATATCAAATATACTATCATATTGGTTAGCTCCAATTTCATTTTTGAGAATTATCTTTGCTTCATCAAAACTAAATGGCGGAAGTTTATCTTGTAATTTTTCTAAATCATTTGCTAATTTGATGCCTATTATATCTGGTCTAGTGGCTAAAAATTGTCCTAATTTTATAAAAGTAGTACCCATACTTTCTAAAGCATCACATAATTTTTCACCAGCAGATTTCGAGTTATTCAATATTTTTTTTTGCGAACCAATAGATATTAAATCAAAAAATATTTTAAGTGCAAAAGGGATTTTATATAATTGGTTAATTGTATCAAGAGCACCAGAAGAAGCTAATTTTCTCGCAATTATGATTAACTGTAAAATCCTTTTTATCATTATTCAATTTTCCAGCCAGAATGTATTGCGGCGATGCCGTTAGCTAAATTTCTGTATTCGACATTAGAAATACCATTTTCCTCAAGTATTTTGGAAAAATTTTCTTGATCATGAAACCGCTCGATGCTTTGAACTAAATAATCATATGGCATTTTTTCTCCAATAACAAATTTACCTATTGAAGGTATTACCTGAGAATATTTTTTGTAAATATCTCTTAAAATTTCGTTTTCAACTTTTGAAAATTCAAGACAAAAAAACCTACCGCCCTTTTTTAAAACTCTATGAGCTTCACGCAAAGATTTTTTTAAATTAGATACATTTCTTATTCCAAAACTAATAATATAATAGTCAAATGTATTATCTTTGAACGGTAAATTTTCTGCTGAGGATAAAACCCATTTTAAATTATTCAAATGAGCCAATTTTTTTTTACCCTCATCAAGCATTTTTTCATTTGGTTCGACACATGTTAATTTGCATTTGTTTCTAGTACTATATGAGCATAATTTTGCTATATCACCAGTGCCAGATGCAACATCAATAATATTGCTCTCTTCAGTTGGTTTTATCCAAGATATTAGATTTTTTTTCCATATCCTATGAGTGCCGAGAGACATTATATCATTCATGAGATCATATTTCTCATAAACTTTATTGAAAACTTTTTTTACTAGTTTAGATTTATCCTCTTTAAGTAAACTCATAATTAATTATATGCCAGAATTACCAGAAGTTGAAGTTGTTAAAAAGTCTCTTAAAAAGAATATACATCATTTAATACTAAAAAATGTAGAAATACGTAATAAATATTTAAGATACAGAGTTGACAAAAAGAAAGTTCAAAAAATGATCAAATCAAAAGTTTTATCTGTAACTAGAAGATCTAAATACATATTAATAAAATTAAATAATAATTATACAATTTTATTCCATTTGGGAATGACTGGAAAAATTATTATAATTGATTCTAAAAATATTAGACGTAATTCAAGTTTTTATTTTAAAATAATTGACAATAAATCAAAACACGACCATTTAGTTTTTAAATTTAATAAAAATGTTAAAATAATATACAACGATGTTAGAAAATTTGGGTTTGTCAAAATTATAAAAACAAATAAATTACTCTTAAATAATCATTTTATAAAACTAGGACCGGAGCCATTATCAAAAAAATTTAATTTGTGTTATTTCAAATCAATAATAAAAAAAAGAAAAACTATTTTAAAAGATTTACTAATGGATCAAAAGTTTGTTGCTGGTTTAGGCAATATTTATGTTAATGAAGCAATTTTTTTAAGTAGAATACATCCAAAAATTAAGGTCAAAAACCTTTCTGATAAAAATATTAGAGATCTCCTTGAGAAGATAAAAAAAGTATTAAAAAAGGCTATCAAAGAAGGAGGATCTTCTATTAAAAATTTTAATAATACGGAAGGTAAGGAAGGAAATTTTCAACAGTTTTTTTATGTTTATGGAAGACATGGAGAGCCTTGTAAACGATCTAAATGCAAAGGTAGTGTAAAAAGAATAAGAGTTTCCAATAGATCAACTTTTTATTGTGATATATGTCAAAAATATTAAGTTGACCGCCATTTATTGGACATATATATAAAATATCAAAATGCCAAATACAAAATCTGCAATAAGAAGAATAAGAAGAGTTAAAAAACAAACCTCAGTCAATAGAATAAGAAGAAGCAAATACAAGTCTGCCGTTAAAAAAATGGAATCTCTTCTTAAAAAAGGAGATAAGAAAGCAATAAAAGAATTTTATCCAAAATTCCAATCAATTCTAATGCAGGTTGCCAAGATTGGTGTGGTAAGTAAAAAGACTGCTGCAAGAAAAATTTCTAGAATTTCCAAAAAGATTACCTGAATTAACAATTTAAAGTTGTTAATTTTTTTTTTTATAGCCGATGTGGTTGTAAAAACTAAATATAGATTTTTTTTCTGTTATGGGTTGTAAAATGAAAATTTCTATCATCACGCTAAGTGTACAACCAACATTCATTTTTTTTTCTTAAATTAAAAATATTTCTTGAAAGTTTTTTAATTATAAGGTTTTTTAGGTTTCAAAATAATTTAAATCATGAATAGCAAACCTACAAACCAAGAAAATATATTTGTTTCAGAAGAAGAAAAAACTTTAAATTGGTCTGATTTACAAACAGCGTTTAAAAAAGATTTTGGAGATGAAGTCTATTCTAGTTGGTTAAAAAACATAGTTTTAGTAAAGGAATATAACGATTATATAGTTTTGGGTGTGCCTACAAGATTTTTTCGAGACTGGATCGTTTCGAGGTATTTGGACAAGATTTTAGAATTAGTAAAAAGCTTTAAACTAAGTTTGAGTAGAATAGAATTCAAAATTATCGAAGAACAAAAAAGCAGTAGAGAATTTAAAATCGATGACTTCAGTAAAGTAACAGAAATTAAAGACTCTATTCTTAATTATAATAGATTAAACCCTAATTTAAATTTTAATAATTTTATAAAAGGATCTAGTAATGAAGTTGCCCTATCCTACTCAAAAAAAGTTTGTGAGCACGCTTCCAGGTATAATCCCTTATATATTTATGGTGGAGTTGGATTAGGAAAAACTCATCTGCTCAACGCAATTGGTCTGGAATTGCAATCAAGTAAAGAAGTCATGTTTATTTCAGCAGAAAGATTTATGTATCATTTCATAAAATCCATAAAAAAAAATGACATGGTTAATTTTAAGGATTTTTTTAGAAAATCTTCAGTTTTTATTATTGATGATATTCAGTTTATTAGAGGTAAGGAAAGCCTTCAAGAGGAATTTTTCCATACATTTAATAGCTTGTTAGAAAAAGGGTCCCAAATAGTTATATCAGCAGATAGACCTCCTATGAAGCTTGATAGAGTACAAGAAAGAATAAAGTCTAGACTTTCTGGTGGATTAATTATTGATATAGATGTCCCTGATTTGGAACTTAAGAAAAATATTATTAAAAATAGAATTAATAACATTCAAAATCAATTTAAAGAAAATATCAATATTTCTGAGGAAGTCGTAAATTATATTTCAACTGAAGCTAAAACAAATATCAGAGAATTAATTGGAGTGCTTAACAGAGTTATCGCTTTTAGCAGAGTGCATAAAAGAATATTAAATATCAATGATTGCAAAAATATTTTAAAAGATGTTTTCAATCAAGCCAAAATAGTAACAGTAGATAAAATTCAAAATACAGTTTCAAATTATTTTAATATAACTTTAAATGATATGTTGTCTCAAAGGAGATCTCGTCCTTTAGCAAGACCAAGACAAATTGCAATGTTTCTTGCAAAAAAATTAACAACCAGATCTCTTCCAGAAATCGGAAGAAGGTTTGCAAATAGAGATCATACAACTGTTATTCATGCTGTTAAAACTATTACAAAACTATCTGAAAAAGACGAAGAAATGAAAAAAAATCTTATTCAGATCAAGACCTTATTATTAGAAAATTAATACTAATGCAGTTCGATATTAATAGAGATATATTGCTTAAATCATTGAATTTTGTACAAGGCGTTGTAGAAAAAAAAAATACTTTACCCATTTTATCCAATGTGTTGTTAAATTTAAAAGCTAATAAACTTGAAATAGTAGCTACTGATTTAGATATAGTTTTTTATGACGAAATTTCAGATTTAAAAGCCATAGAGGAAGGAAATACCACTACATCTGCTAATGTGCTATTTGATATATTGAGAAAGATACCCGCAAACTCAAATATTAATTTCACTTTAAAAAATGAGAATAAATTAAGTTTAAAAACAGAAAATTCTGATTTTAATTTATTATGTTTGCCTTCAAGTAACTTCCCAACTTTTGAAGATAAGTTTGAAAGTGAAAAAATAGATATAGATAAAAATTTTTTTTTATCTCTTCTTAATAAAACAAAAATATCAATCTCAAGTGATGATACAAGACATTATTTGAATGGAATATATTTGCACGCAACGGAGTCTAACAATAATACTTTTTTGACTGGTGTTGCCACTGATAGTCATAGACTTTCTTCAAGCAGTATAAATGTTCAAAATATAAAAAATTTTTCATCAATTATAATTCCTAGAAAAACTGTGTTTCAACTTTGCTCATTATTAACCGATATAGATGAAAAACTTGTGATACAAACTACTCCAAACAAAATTAAATTTAGTCTGGGGAAAGTTAATCTTATATCAAAAGTCATCGATGGTAAATTCCCAGATTACCAAAAAGTTGTTCCTAAAGACAATTCTAAAACTCTTGTAGTTTCATCAAGCGATTTTATTAGTTCAGTTGAAAGGGTAACATCAGTATCTTTAGATAGAAAAGAAGGTGTTAAATTAGAATTAAATACAGATAAATTAAAACTATCTGTTAATAGCACAAATTCTGGAGATGGAAATGAGGAAATATCAGCTAAATATAATGGAGATAGCTTTACTATTGGATTTAACTCAAAGTATTTAATTGATATAGCAACAGAAATTGAAGATAAAAATTTAACATTTAATTTAAAAGACTCTAACTCACCCGTGTTAGTACTAGATAACTCAGATAAAAATAGTTTTTATGTGATTATGCCTATGAAAATTTAATAAACAACTTTTTCATTTTTTTTTTTAAAAAATCATCTAAAACTGTTGATATTAAATAATAATAGAAGGTCCCCTTGTCTCCGAATTGTATATTATTAAAAAAAAATGATATAACTTGTTACTTTATAAATATTAAATGCCTAAACAATCACAAGCAAAGCAACAAAATGACTACAGTGCCTCATCGATAAAGGTACTAAAAGGTCTTGATGCAGTTCGTAAAAGGCCAGGAATGTATATCGGTGATACCGATGATGGAACTGGACTTCACCATATGGTATTTGAAGTATTAGACAACTCTATAGATGAAGCTTTAGGCGGGTATTGTAAAAATATTTCAGTTGATATTAATTCTGATAATACCATAACCGTTGAAGATGACGGACGAGGTATACCTATTGACATGCATAAAGGTGAAAAAATGTCAGCGGCTGAAGTAATAATGACTCAACTTCATGCCGGAGGCAAGTTTGATCATAACTCTTATAAGGTTTCTGGTGGCTTACATGGAGTTGGAGTATCAGTAGTAAACGCACTTTCAAAAAAATTACAATTAAGAATATTTAGAGATCAAATTGAATACTTTATAGAGTTTGAAGATGGAAAGTCATTAAAACCCTTAAAAAAAATAGGTAAAACAACAAAGAAGGGTACCCGTATTACTTTTTTACCATCAAAGGAGATATTTTCTTCTATAAAATTTAGCTCTTCAGTTCTCCAAAAAAGAATGAGAGAGTTAGCTTTTTTAAATAAAGGTATTAAATTAGCGTTAGTTGACAAAACATCCTCAAAAATAAAAAGATACGAAAATAAGTTTGAGGGAGGTATACTAGAGTTTGTTCAATTTATTAATCAAAAAAAACCTATTCTTTCCAATAAAAATGAAAAGCCTGTTTTTAAAAAACCAATTTATATTTCATCAAGTAAAAATGATGTTCAAGTAGAATGTTCTCTAGAATGGAACGCTGGTTATTCAGAAGAGGTCTTAGCATTTACAAATAATATCCATCAAAAAGATGGAGGTACTCATTTACTTGGTTTTAGAAGTGCTTTAACGAGAATTTTAAATAAATATTCAAATGAGTACAACAAGAGGAATAAACTTTCACTTTCTGGAGAAGATATTAAGGAAGGTCTTACAGTAGTTTTATCTATCAAAATGCCGGATCCGAAATTTTCTTCCCAAACTAAAGATAAATTAGTTTCATCAGAAATCAGACTTATTGTAGAGTCCATTATAAATGATAAGATATCTATGTGGTTTGATCAAAATCCTTCTACCATTAAAAATGTTTTAGAAAAAATTACTCAAGCCGCAATAGCTAGAGATGTAGCTAGAAAAGCAAGAGATAATATCAGACGAAAAGGTAGTTTCGAAATAACAGGTTTGCCAGGAAAACTAGCAGATTGTCAAATTTCTAAGAGCGAAGGCACTGAACTTTATATAGTCGAGGGGGACTCTGCTGGAGGATCAGCTAAACAAGGAAGAAATAGAGAATTTCAAGCTATATTGCCCTTAAGAGGGAAAATTCTCAACACTTACGTAAATACCAATGGAAGGAACAATGGTAAAACTAACGATTATGAAACCAAGGTCTTATCTAAGATGATGTCATCAAGCGAAATTGTAACGTTAATCAATGCCCTTGGAACTGGATCAAAAGATTTTGATATAGATAATCTGAGATATGAAAAAATTGTTATTATGACAGATGCTGATGTAGATGGATCGCATATAAGAACTTTACTCTTAACTTTTTTTAATAACCATCCATTTAATCAGTTAATAGAAAAAGGGCATCTATACCTAGCACAACCACCTTTGTTTAAAATTACTAAAAATAACAAAAGTTTTTATATTAAAGATGAAAAAGATCTAGAAAAATTTATTTTAGATAAATCAAGTATTAAAGGAAAAAAAGGAAAAATTAGTTCTAAAGATATAAAAAAAATTATCATTGAAGAAAGACAAAAACTTTCTATTCAAAGATTTAAAGGACTAGGAGAAATGAACCCAGAGGAGCTTTGGGAGACAACTTTAAACCCAGATAATAGAAATTTGCTACAAGTGCAATACTCTAATGGAACAAAAGACAAATCTAAAGAAGATCAAAAAATTATTGGAATTTTAATGGGTGATGAAGTTGCTCCAAGAAGAGAATTTATTACTAGTAACGCATTGGATGTAGCTAATTTAGATATTTAAACATCATGGATTTTGCTACTATTTTCAGGTTAGAAGAAAACCTAAATTTAGATAAAAAAACATTAGTCATTCTAAGATGGATAGCAATTTTTGGTCAACTTTTTTCTGTTAATTTAGTTTATTTTTTCCTAGATTTAAATTTCCCAGTATTACTTTGCCATATTATTATCTTTATAGGCCTTATTTCAAATATATATTTACAATTTGGACTTAAAGCGACTTTACTTAAAGATTTATATTCTACTTTTTTTTTAATGTACGATATTATTCAATTAAGTGCTCTTTTGTTTTTAACAGGAGGAATATTTAACCCTTTTGCAATTCTTTTAATTGTTCCAACAATTGTCTCTTCAACTTTTTTAAGTATGGGCAGTACAATTATACTAGGCTCATCTACAATTATTTTATTATTTTTTTTAACATTTTTTAATATGCCTTTACCTGGGATGGAGGAATATGTGCTATCTTTCCCTAATTATTATGTTACAGGAATTTTAATATCTCTAATAATTGGTCTCATATTTTTAAGTTATTTTGGCATAAGATTTGCTGGAGAAACAAAAAAAAGGTCTGATGCTTTGAGTAAACTTCAACAAATATTAGCTAAAGAGTATGAGCTAGAGTCATTAGGTGGACAGGCAGCTGCTGCAGCCCACTCTCTAGGCACTCCCTTAGCTACAATAACAGTTGTTGCTAAGGAGATGAGAAAAGAGGTTGGAGATAATTCAAAACTCACAAAGGATCTAGATTTATTGATAAGTCAGACTAAAAGATGCAGTGAAATTTTAAAAAAAATATCAGAAAAAAAAATAATTAAAGATGAATTTTTAAGTGCTATGAGTTTCGAGGATTTATTAGAAGAAATAATAAAATCTTTTAAAGAATACTCAGAAAAAAATATAAATTTAAATACCAGTAAAGATATAAATAAAATAGACATTAAGAGAAATCCTGAACTTGTATATGGATTAAGGAATTTTATAGGTAATGCGGTAAAATTCTCAAAAAAGAACGTACTCATCTCAATAGAAAGTAATAATATAAATTTATTTGTTATAATTGAAGACGATGGTGCAGGTTTTCCTGAGGACATTATTAAAGCACTTGGAGAACCATATATTAAATCAAGATCCAAATTGTCCAGAGATAATGCTGGATTAGGATTAGGAACTTTTTTAGGAAAAACTTTACTAGAAAGGCAATCAGCCATTATATCTTTTGAAAATGGTAGCTCCCTTAACGGAGCAATAGTAAAAATTAAATGGAGAATAAACGATATATCTATTTAGGTTCTTGTTGGGTCATACAATGAATAGCACCAA
>MDTB01065115.1_pt1 | contig 13484 bp, 11 predicted proteins | sample 811161 | NCBI WGS metagenome assembly MDTB01 (sample SAMN05326650, study PRJNA326480) | marine metagenome | isolation source: seawater | place: Mediterranean Sea | collected 2009
CCTGATGTGTGTTATTGATTTTTCCAGCGCGGTGATCTTTTTTCAAGAAATGCGGCCATGGCCTCGCTGACATCGGCAGTGCGGGCAACAAGCGCCTGCTGCCGGTCTTCGAGCGCCATCGCGGCGTCCAATGACGGGGCGTCGACACTGAAGTTCAAGCCATCTTTGGTTAAGCGTAAGCCCATCGGCGAAGTTAAGAGCATGTCGGTAATGTATTGCTCGGCGGTGGTGACAAGCGCATCCGCACTGACCACCTCGGAGACCAAGTTAACCTGTAATGCGCGTTCAGCACTGATGAACCTTCCGGTCATCATGAGTTCACTGGCTATTGATAAACCCACCAGCCGCGGTAACAGGTAACTGCACCCCATATCGCAGGCAGTTAAGCCAGCACGTATGTAGGCGGCATTCATTTTTGCAGTGGTCGCGGCGATGCGTATGTCTGAGGCGAGCGCGAGACTAAATCCACCGCCACAGGCCGCGCCTTGGACCAACGCAATAATGGGCTGCGGGCAGCGCCGCATTGCTCTATAAATATCAGAGATGCTGCGCTGCATGGCCAGCAGTGCCTGCGGCGAATCATCATCTCCCCAACCTTCCGACTGTAAATCCAGCCCTGCACAGAAGGCCCTGCCAGTCGCTCTGAGCACGACAATGCGCACATCGTCTCGGTTTTTGAGGGTCTCAAAAGTCTCTCTCAAAGCAGTGATTAAAGGCGTGTTCATTGCATTTAATGCTTCGGGACGATTCATGGTCAGCCAAAGCGTTTCATCTTTGAGGTCTTGTAGCAGTGCGTCAGTCACAGTGTTTAATCCATATAGCGTTGGTGATTATTGACTCGGTTAGTCGCGGTCAAAGTGAGCGTGCGATCAACAGTCGCATAATCTCGGAGGTGCCACCATGGATGGTATCGATGCGCGCGTCTTTGTAGAGTTGCGCGATAGGGTACTCATTCATCCAGCCGTAGCCTCCAAAGAACTGCACGCAACGGTTTATACCGTCTACCTCGCGTTCGGTTATCCAAAGCTTCGCCATGGAGGCAGTAGCAGCATCCAACTCGCCTTGGAGCAATAAATTTGTACAGTGATCGAGGAAGGCTTTGCCAATGGTGACTTCGGTTTTTATGTCGGCCAATGAGAAAGCGGTATTTTGAAAATCCAGTAATGATTGCCCAAAGGCTTGGCGTTCTTTGGTGTACTCCACCGTCAGGGCCAGCGCGCGTTCGAGCATGCCAAGTCCCATTACCGCTATACCAAGACGCTCTTGGGGCAATAACGCCATCAATTGCGCAAAGCCTTTACCGGGAACACCACTAAGTACGTTACCAAGAGGGAGTCTTACGTCGTCAAAAAAAAGTTCCGAAGTGTCTTGCGCATCGCGGCCCACCTTGTCCAGATTTTTACCCCGCGTGAAGCCTGACCGGTCACCCTCCACGAGGAAAATTGAGATTTTGTCAGGGCCATCATCCATCTCTGTTTTGGCGCACAGCAATACTAAATCCGCCATTTGCCCATTAGAGATAAATACCTTGCTTCCGTTGATCACCCACTCGTCACCATCTCGAACTGCGCGGGTTCGCATACCTTGCAGGTCAGAGCCTGCGCCAGGTTCAGTCATGGCAATGGCTAAAATGGCATTACCGGAGACGACCTTGGGTAACCATTCGGCTTTTTGGTCAGGCGTTCCGTGCTCAATGAGGTAAGGTGCTGAGATCATGTTGTGCACGGGCACACCCCAGCCCTCAAGGCCGCGCTCGGCAAAGGCTTCCATGATCGCGCGCTCATATCGGAAATCCACTCCCAAGCCGCCATACTCCTCAGGTACCAGAACGCCGAGCATCCCGAACTCGCCAGCAGATAACCACGCATCACGATCTACCTGCTTGTTTTGATTCCACCGTTCAATGGTGTCAGGTGGCGCTGTCTTGTCCAGAAACGTGGCGAGACTATTTTGAAAAAGAGTCAGGGCTTCATCAGTTTGTGTGAGCATTGTCTAATTCCGATCGTGAGCTTGGTTTAGTCCAGTTTAGTCATTTGGTTAAAAAGATCGTCTCTCAGAGCCTCAATGGACAGTTCTCCCGCTAGAGCCTTGAGTACCTGAGCGTTACCGTGGTCACTGCACCAATAAGCGCTGATCCGAGTGTCAAAATCGCGCTGCAAGATCCGCATCAGTAAGCGATGTCGCCTAGTGAGGCGCTTTTGTTCAATCACTCCAGCTGCTTTGGCCTCTGTTAAGTACCTTTGCATTCCTTGCCATAGCGTCTCTACACCCTCTTGCTTTACGGCGATGGTGTCGAAAATTTGGATCGGTACTGGAGACTGCAGTAAAGAGAGGGAATCCTGAAGGTCGGCACGAGTTTTTTGAGTGCCGTCTTTGTCGGCCTTGTTAATGACAAACACATCACCGGCTTCGGTGAGACCGGCCTTGTTGGCTTGAAAAATATCTCCCCAACCCGGGTTTAACACGACAGCCACCACTGTCGCTAAGTCCATCACATCGAGTTCGACCTGGCCAACGCCCAGCGTCTCCAAGAGGATCAGAGGCCAACCGCAGGCCTCTAGCAACTGAATGGCCGTCGCCGTCGCTCTAGCCAGCCCCCCACTCTCTCCTTTCGATGCCATTGAGCGGACAAATACCCGATCGCCCAAACCGTGGCTTTGCATACGAACGCGGTCACCTAATAGCGCCCCGCCAGAAAACGGCGATGAGGGGTCCACGGCTAGCACCGCAGTTTTATCATAAGACGCTGTAGTGTGAGACAGAAGGGCGCTGATAAGCGTGGATTTTCCGGCGCCGGGCGGGCCTGTAATGCCAATGACAACCGATTTGGTCTCTGCGCCTGCCAGAGTAGTCCGCAACTGCATTTCCACCTGCGGATCTCGTTCGATTTGACTCAGTAGCCGGGCAAGGCTAGCGCGATCCCCCGCGATAGCAGATGCGAGTAACGTCTGCGCTGTCGGTGCGCCCATGACGATTATTTAATACCGGTCAGCCGCTCGGCGGCATCCACAATATCGATCAATTGTGACCCGGGTGGATAAACCTCCACACCCAATGCTTCAAGTTGCCTAGCGGCGTGGGGCGGAATCGTACCGCCAGCGAATATGGGTAGACCGGGGCGTGTAGTCTGCACGTTCTCTATTGCCCTGATGGCCACATCAATGTGGCCACCGATATTGAGACCTACGAGGTCAACGTCCTCATCAACGGCAGCGGCGACAATATCCTGTGTATTGGCCATGCCAATCATGATGACCTCGAAACCGGCGTCACGCAGTGCTCTGGCGACAATGGTGGGTCCGCGCCAGTGCCCATCAAGGCCTGTCTTGGCCATCAGTATCCGTTTTTGCACCTTAGCTCCTCCCAGCAGAAATCACGTCTGTATCGGGGTATCCCAGTTTCCAAATACCTCTCTATACACGGTGCCAATCTCGCCCAAGGTCACTTCAGCAGACATCGCCTCCATCATCGCAGGCATGATGTTCGTATCGCTTCGACAGTCGGTTTCCAGTCGTTTCAGAGCGGAGGTGGCGGCCTTTTCATGGCGTGTTCTCAGTACCTCCTTGAGGCGTTCTGTTGCCACGTCGAAGGCATCATCCGTACCCATAAACCCATCAACTTCAAAGGGTGATTCGTCGTCCGGGAAACAATTCACCCCGATGACCTTCTGGTCGCCGTTTTCCATGTCCATGAACTCTTTATATTGGTTCTCGGTGGCTCGCATATGAAGCCAGCCCGAATCTAAAGCAGCCAGATAGCCTCCTTGAGTCTGGATTTCCTCAAAAAACTCCCAAGCTTTTTCGGCCAGTTGAGCAGTGAGGGTCTCGACATAGTAAGAGCCACCCAAAGGATCAGTGACGTTGGATATACCGGTTTCTTCCTGCAAGATCTGCTGGATTCGGACCGACATCTGATGCGCATGCTCGGAAGGAATCGAGAGGGCTTCGTCGTAGCCCGAAACGCCTAGCGACTGCACACCCCCAAAGACCGCACCCAATGCCATCAGGGTGCCCCTGACCATATTATTGAGCGGCTGTTGGTAGGTCATTTTTGAGCCGGCTGTCACACAGTGAATGCGCAAATTAGCGACTTTAGGATCAACGATGCCGTACCGTTGGCGCAAGAGATCAGACCACATGAGCCTTGCTGCCCTCATTTTGCAGGCTTCTTCAATGAACTCGATCGAAGCTCTGAAGCTAACCCCACCACAAGCCTTGGCCGCTTTAACCAAATCAACGTTACCTCTGCGCTGAATCTCGTCCAAATACTCAACGGCATTGGCGAATAAGACCCCCAACTCTTGATCTGGAGTCAGTCCTGTATCTGCGGCGTTATAACCGGCGATTGATACAGGTACCCAGTAAGGCAGATAACGGTCACAGAATTCTATGATATCGGCATTAAATCTTAGGCCCGGCTGAGTAGGGATCTGTTCTTTGGTGACGCATCCCAGGTAAGTCAGGTTAAAGTCGCTCTGCCCGGTGCCGGGCAGCTTGGCCAGATCGAATCCCCGCTGTTGTGCGACGGTCCAGTAAGCTGCCAGGGCAAAGGGAGCATGTTGAACAACAGCGCCGCCCGCATGGCCAAAAGTGCTGTCTACCGGCAAGCCATCTGTGCAGATCGCCGTATCACGAATGCTCTGCATCACGGCACCGGTTAATCCTACGTCCTCCCTGCGTGCCACCACCTCAGGATGGTCAACGTTGTAGCAGTGATCCCCAGTGTTGCGATCATGCTCCATGATGAAGCCGGTTTCGCCATTTTTTAGCAAAAACTTGATCCGCTCATTCTCGTCTTCAGGCTTACCGAATCCACTGAGTTGAAAAATCCGCCAAGGCTTACTGCGGTAGCCCGATGGGTGAAAGCCTCGGTGGTAGGGCGCCTCGCCCGGGTTCGAAGCGACTCTAGACCTATGTCCCTCTGGGATGTCACTGTCGGTGTAGAAGGACTGCAGCTCGATACCAGAGCGCGAGTAGACGGCTTTATCGGTAGGGTTTTTCTGCATGTGTATGCCGCTTTTTTTAAGTTTTTGGCTGGTAGAGAATCGAAGCATACAATAATTTACTTATCAGTATCGCATTGATACCCTCTAGTCATAAATACAAAAACAGGGGCACCAATGTTTTCTGCAAATAACGCTACGCTGGGCCTGACAGCGACGGAGCGCGTTCATATAGGCCGCAGAGTGGCCGATGCGTTAGTAGAGGAAGTCCAGGTTTTGGGCGCTAAACGTGTGTTCCTTCTTGTCAGCACCACGCTTCGAAATTCCACAGACGAAATCAGTGAAATAGAGGCCGCGTTGGGTGATTCGGTGGCGAGTGTGTTCGACGGCATCAGGGCCCACGCCCCAAGATTAGACGTCCTTGCTGCCCTTGAGGCGGCTCGCGCAGCAGAGACTGACCTGATCATTACCGTAGGGGGCGGCTCTGTTACTGACGCAGGTAAGGTCATCGCCTTAGGCTTAAAACACGGCTTCCAGAAGCACGAGGATTTCGAGGGTTACTACGTCTATGTGGACGAGGCTGGTGAGACGGTAGTCCCGCAGTTTGAAGCCCCGGAGATCAGGGTGATCTGTTGTCCAACGACGCTCTCGGGTGGCGAATTCAACACTATGGGAGGTGTCACGGACGACAAGGACAATAAAAAGCAGGGTTATACACACAGGATGATGGCTCCAATAGCCATTGTGCTTGACCCGGCGCTGACTGTTCACACCCCCGAATGGCTCTGGTTTTCTACTGGCGTGAGAGCACTTGACCACGCGCTCGAGGCGCTCGGGTCGACCCATTCAAACCATTTTTGTGACGGCATTGCAGGAAGCGCAATCCGATTACTCAGTAATGCATTACCCGAGGTCAAATCTGACGGTGCGGATCTTGATGCGCGTCTGCGTTGTCAGGTGGGCGCTTGGCAATCCATGATTCCAGTGATCGGAGGCGTGCCGATGGGCGCAAGCCACGCGATTGGACATGTGCTGGGCGGGACTGCTGATGTCCCCCATGGTTATTGCTCCTGTGTGATGGCTCCCTCCGTGCTCGCCTTCAACGAATCAGTCAATGGCGATAAGCAAAGGCAAATTAGTATGTGTATGGGCCAGCCAGATCGGGCGGCCAGTGAGCTTGTGGATGAGTTTATTACGGCATTGGGAATGCCGCGAAGCTTGACGGCTGTTGGTATTACCGAGGAGCAGTTAGATCTTATCGCTGAATACACCATGCTGGATTTCTGGTCTCGGACTAACCCGAGGGAGATAAAGGGTCCGGCAGACGTACGCGGTATTTTAGAGATGGCCCTGTGACTGATGATCAACGCAGCTATTAAGTCTGATTTTGATCTTAAAAACGAAGTGTCGGACTTTAAGAGGCGACGCATTCGTGAGGAGGCCTGTGGCCTCTTTTATGAGATGGGTTACGAGAGAACAACACTTGATGCTATTGCGAAACGTCTCAAGGTAACGAAACCCTTTTTGTACAAGCACTACGACAATAAGGGGGAGCTGCTATATGAAATTTGTCGCACCGGTATCGCGCTCTCTCTGGATGCTGTCAGTACGGCCTGTGCGCAACCTAGATCCGCTACTGAAAGACTCCAGGGACTCGCTGAATCAGTACTGGGAGTCATCTTTGAGTATCAAAAATTCATCGTGGTATATACGAGAGAGGAGAAAAATCTACGGCCTGAAGAAGCAAGAGAAATCAGAGAGCAGAGAAAGCTGTTCGACCATCAATTGGCTGAGTTGCTTCGCGAAGGCGATCAAACAGGCGAATTTAAGATCTCTGATCCGCTGCTGACGGCCAACACAATTGGCGGCGTTATAACCTGGATTGCACTGTGGTATTCGGCAGATGGCAAACGATCAAAATTAGCAATACTGACTCACACACTTGAGATGATCAGCACAATTGTCGCTGCAAGCCAGCCTCTCCATCCCAGCAGTGTTTTACCTGAGCAGCCTGCAAATCTCTCTGCAATCAAATCGGGTATTGCCAAGCGAGGCGGGACCGATGAGTAATGAGCAAGCTGTGACAACAGATCCTAGAGTACTTCCCAGAGAGCGTTGCGTTACGCGATATTTACTGGATGACCTTGCCCAGACTCAGCCGCAGAAAGAGTTTGCAGTATTTCAGGATGGAGATTCCTGGTCTTATGAAGTTGTGCGGAACAAGGTGCGCGCGCTCGCCACGGGTTTCGCCAAGCAAGGAGTAGCGCAGGGCGATCATGTCGCGGTCTGGATGTTTGACAGTAAAGAAGCCATCCTGACTTTTTTTGCGATCAATTACTTGGGCGCGGTTTTTGTTCCCCTGAATACCGCATTTAAGGGGCAGGTCCTCAGCCACGTCTTAGCGGTCTCGGACGCATCGCTGATGGTCGCACATGGACAGTTGCTTGAGCGCCTTGACGCGACGGAAGCGGCTAGTATTTCCAAAATCATTCACTTGGGTGACAGCTCCGCCACAACTGGTTTTGAGCTTGTCGATTACTCAACGGTCTCTGATGAGACTGCGGCGCCTCCGGAGCTGTTGAGACACATTGAGCCTTGGGACACGCAATCGATTATTTTTACCAGTGGAACGACGGGACCCTCAAAGGGCGTGCTGTCCTCGTATCTCCATATTTTTACGAACGCTGGGCCAGAAACTTGGCATTTCGTGACCGGCGAGGATCGTTTTCTCATCAATATGCCGATCTTCCACATTGGTGGTATGGGCGTGATTTTTGTCATGCTGTGTCGAGGTGGATCGATCGCGGTCATGGACGGATTCGATACCGAACAGTTTTGGCCTTTTGTGAAGAAAAGTCAGACCAGCGCTTTTTTCCTGCTCGGTGTTATGACGACATTCTTGCTTAAAAAAGAGCCCTCGGAGCAAGACAAGGACCACAATGTTCGACTCGCTTTTATGGTGCCACTGACGGAAACCTGCACCGAGTTCCATGAGCGATTCGGGATTGATGTCTATACGATTTTTAATATGACCGAAATCTCATCGCCGATTGTCTCCGAGCCTAATCCGACCAAACGCGGCACGTGCGGTAAAAAAAGGGATGGTGTGGACGTGAGACTCGTCGATAAAAACGATTGCGAAGTGGCGCTTGGTGAGATCGGTGAAATGATTGTAAGAACCGATCGACCATGGGGCATGAACAGCGGCTATTACAAAAATCCAGTGGCTACAGCAGAGGCCTGGCGTAACGGGTGGTTTCACACTGGAGATTGCTTTCGCCAAGACGAAGAGGGCTATTTTTACTTCGTTGACCGGATGAAAGATGCAATGCGGCGTCGTGGAGAAAATATCTCTTCATTTGAGGTAGAGGCAGAGGTGGTCGCTTACCCCGGCGTGAGAGAGGCTGCTGCTTACGCTGTGCCCAGCGAGCTGGGTGAGGACGACGTCATGATCTCGGTCGCGTCCGTAGCAGGCAAAGATATTGATCACGCCACGCTGCTAAAATTTTTAGGTGATCGGATGTCTTATTTTATGGTTCCTCGCTATATCAGAATCCTCGAAGAACTGCCGAAAACACCTTCATCCAAGGTCATGAAGCACGTTTTGAGAGCCGAGGGTGTTACATCGGATACTTGGGATCGTGAGCAGCACAACATCAGTTTTAAAAGAGATAAAAAAATTAGCTAGCTACTCAAAAAATGCGTAAATAACGAGGAAGGGGACAGACCATGAGAATACAAAATCACGCGAGGTGGCTTACCGGGCTGCTATTTTTAGCAAGTTCTGGAAGTGCACTGGCGCAGGAAAATATATTGGAAGAGGTGGTGGTGACCGCTACGAAACGCGCTTTAGCCCTTCAGGACCTTGCTGGCTCAGCCAATGTACTCGGAGCCGATAGATTGGGGCCTGGAGGAATCCAAGAAGTCAGGGATATGCAAGTAGATATTCCGAATCTCTCGATTGGCGATCAGTTTGGCTTCGCCCGAGTATTCATGCGCGGTATCGGTATGACTAGTATCGATATAGGTGGTGAGGGTGCGGTGGCCTTCCTTCAAGATGGCGCAATTATCCCCAGGCCAGCTGCCCAGTTAATGGGCATGTTTGATTTGAGTCAGGTAGAAGTGCTGCGGGGTCCACAGGGAACGCTCTATGGACGAGGTGCAACGGGAGGGGCTATTAACATGGTGACAGCCAAGCCCGGGAAAGAGCTTGGCGGATATCTAAGCGTGACCGCAGGCAACTATAGCCTCGCGCAGTTTAAAGGCGCAATCGATGTGCCTATGGGTGATGCGCTGTCTATGCGCCTCGCTGCGAGCCTCGATACTAGAGACGGCTACGGCAAAAATATTTCTACGGGATCAGACGTCAACGACCGCGATGCCAGTGCTTATCGAGCGACCTTTGTCTATGACGCTGGCGGCCCGCTTACGGTAACGCTCTCTGCGCAATACTATGAGGAGGACGATAACAACTATGCCTTCAGTTACTTTGGCCAGTCCCAAGGGTCTAGCATACCCGTACCCTTCGGCGTGCCTATCCTTGGTGGTAATACCGTCGATATGGTGGGCGGTGACTTCTACGATATTAACTCCGATCAAGAACCTATCAATGATCGTGATGGTCAGTTGATCAATCTTACGATTGACTATGCTTTCAACGATAGTTGGAGCTTAAAATCTGTGACCTCCTCGCAAAGTATGGATCGATTTCTCCGAGATGATCTCGACTCCACTGATGCTAATTTGTTCGGGCAGAACAACTATACCGAGGAAAGCGATTCGTTTGGTCAAGAGCTGATCCTCAACTTTTCGAGCGATCGGCTCGACGTGCTGAGCGGATTGATGTATTTCGAGGAAGAACTATACGGAGAAGTAAAGGTTCCACTCACAAACTTATGTTTTTTGTTGGCGCCCGCTGCCTGCGGTACCCCGGTGGGGGACTTCCTTAACGGTGGAAACTATCTGCAGGACGGCGATGTAGACATAGAGGCTTGGGGTGCTTATGTGGAAGCCACTTATAGCCTTTCTGATAATTGGACAGTTATCGGTGGGCTTCGTTACAACTACGAAGATCGAGATGGCACGGGCTCTTTCATTTTTGATGCTTCTGGTGTGAATGTTCCAACGAATCAGCGTGAGAGCTGGAACGACTTAACGCCCAGAGTCACGATTCAGTACTCTCCAAATGACAGCATGATGTTATACGCCACCTACACTGAGGCGTTTAAGTCTGGCGTGATTAACACGGGAAGTCTTAGCCCACCTCTTGACCCTGAGACCGTTGATGCGTTTGAGTTAGGAATTAAAGGTCAGAATATCAGCGGCACTTTAAAGTACTCGGTCGCCGCGTTTTTCTATGATTATCAAGACATGCAGATCTCTTTTGTCGATGCGGCGAGTACGGTGTCAACAATCAACGCTGCAGAGGCTGAGAACTCCGGTCTTGAACTGGAGCTAGAAGGTAGTTTTGGAAACGGATTTTCCTTCGATTTTTATCTTACTTACCTGAGTGCCGAGTATCAGGAGTTCCTTAACCTCGATTATGCCAACGGTTTCGCGACTGCTGATCTGAGCGGAAATACCTTACCCAATGCGCCTGAGAGTACTGCAAAACTGGGTTTGAATTGGGAGAGCCAAGTTGGCAATGGCGTCTTGCGGCTGCGCGGTGAGGCGTATTACCAGGATGATGTTTATTTCACAGAGTGGAACCGAGCGGACGCGTATCAAGCTTCCTATGAGCAATACAATGCCTCGGCGGAGTACTCGTGGAATGACCAGTGGCAACTGAGTGTGTGGGGCCGGAACCTCAGTGACGAGGAGGTGATGTCGAACAATATCATCACGGCGCCGCTTTATGATTCGCTTCGAGTGGGGGCAGTCTTACCTCCACGAACCTACGGCGCTACCGTTACCTTCCAGTTCTAGCGCCTGCTAGAGCTGTAGCGAGGTCAGGGGGTGACTCACTTTAGTTTTAATCCAATGGATCCTGAATTGCTTCAGGATCCTTATCCTACTTTCCGGAGGATGCGCGATACAGACCCCATCCACCGGTCTGATCTGGGTTTCTGGGTCACCACTCGTTACGAAGACTGTCGCTCTGTCCTGATAGATAAATCATTTGGACAAGGCGATTTCGCCAAAAACATTCAGCTTTTTTATGACGACTCTTTCGACGTATTAGCGCAGCCTGCATATGCATGGCTCTCCCGCGTTTTTGTGATGCAGGACCCACCGCAGCACACCCGAGTCCGGGACCTCGTTGCGGGAGCCCTCACTCATAAGCGTGTCAGGGAAATGGCGCCGCGGATACGACAATTGGCGCGACAACAGCTGCATCAATTTGCCAAAAGCGACGGCGCAAATTTCATCACGGACTTTGCCTACCTGTTTCCCACTCTGGTGATGTGCGACATGCTGGGGATGAAGGAGGAGGAATTTTCCTGGGGGCTTTTAGCTCAGCTCAATCAGGCGGTGGCAGATACCTTTCCTGTTTTTGAGACGCGAGCGCTAGAGCCAGATGAGCTTGCTCTGGCGAATCGCCAGATGGAGTTCCTCACAGAATTTTTTGACGATTTGTTTCAACGGCGCAAGGAAAATCCCCGAGACGACCTCACAACAGCTATGGTCAGAGCGGGTGGCGGGGGCGATGCGCTAACAAAAGAGGAATTGAGTACCTCGGTTATTGGCCTTTTTGGCGCTGGATTTGAGACAACAGCCCACATGATAGGAAACGGGCTTTTTTGTCTCGGAGACAATCCGGATCAACGGCTTAAATTGCAGGGAAACATCGGTTTAGTCGACGCAGCCGTTGAGGAAATCCTTCGTTTCGAATCGTCTTTGCAAGCGACATATCGAACCGCTCTGGAGCCGAGAGAAATCGCTGGACAGGAAATTCAGGCCGGTGATCGTGTTTTGACTATTGTCGCAGCGGCCAATCGGGACGAGCGTCATTTCGATAATCCTGAGGCATTTGACATCAGCCCAAGAGAACAAAAGCCCTTAACCTTTGGGGGCGGTATCCATTACTGCGTTGGTGCCGCGTTGGCTAGGTTGGAGGGCAAAATATTTTTGGAGGAGCTTTTTTCGGAGTACCCGGATTTTGAGGTAGATATTGATTCTGCGAGCCTTCGTGGTGCCTTCTTGTTTCGTGGTTATCAGGATTTGAGAGTTAGGCTGGGGGGCAAGTGATGCACACAGAGCAGCAGAAGAAGCTGGCTCTTGGTCTCTTTATGCCCAACTGTTCAAATATGCCATCTATCTCAACTCATCGTGTTGTCGAAGATCAGTGGACCTATGAACACAATGAAGCCATTGCACTTGCTGCAGAGCGCTATGGTTTTGATTACTTGTTCCCGGTGTCACGCTGGCGAGGTTTTGGTGGAGATACTAACTTTCTTGGCACCTCTCTCGAAACGACGACTTGGGCAGCAGCCCTTTTGCGAGCAACCCGTTCGATTCAGGTGTTCTCAACCGTTCATATCCCTCTCTTTCACCCTTTTGTCGTTGCAAAGATGGGCTCTACGTTGGCGCACATGAGCGGCAATCGCTGGGGACTCAATATCGTGAGCGGATGGAGTCAAAGGGAGTTCGGCATGATGGGCGTCCCCTTAGCGGAACACGCCCGCCGTTACGAGCGGACCAGTTGTTTTGTAGAAATTCTCAGAAAACTTTGGACACCTAGCGAGCAACCATTTGACTACGAATGTGACTGGTATTCGGTGCAAGGTGGAGAGTCCTCACCCGTGCCCGATGTTCACCCAATGATTGCTAATGCCGGTGTATCCGAGGATGCAAAAAATATGACGGCTCGTTTGTGCGATTGGGCCTTTATTTCGACTCCTTCTGTGGAGGCAGTTGGGCCGACTATTGCAGATATTACGCAAAAAGCGAGGGAGCACGGACGCTCAGTCAGAACCGCGATATTTCCCTTCCTGATCTGGGGGAAATCGAGGGCTGAGGCTGAGGAGCGACTTGCCGCGATAATCGCAGAAAAGGACGAGGTTGCCACCGAAAATTGGTTGAGCGATCTCACTGCGGGCAGTGGGTCTTTCGACACCTTTACTTCCGACATGTTGGCGGCCTCGGGCGGCGGGGTGCACATGATTGGCAGCGCACACGATATTGTCGAGCAACTGATAGAAGCTCACCGGCTGGGCGTGAACGCGGTGATGCTGACATTCCCTGAATATCTTGCCGATCTGCATCGATTTGCAAAAGAAATTCAGCCTAAGCTTCTGAAAGCCGGATGTATTTGAGCAGGTCAGCTCCATAAAGCATCGCTGAGGTGTAATACACGCTCACAAAGTGGCAAAGCACCCAAAAGCCTCGTAAGGTTGAGTGAACATCCGGGTTGTAGGTAGCAGCATGCGAGCTCGTCAGAGTTTTCCCAGTGTACTGATATTTGCTTTCATCTCGGCTTGTGGCGGTGGAGGTAGGCCCTCGGGCGAAACTGTGACAACCACTCCCCCCCCCGTGTTTGAGTCGCCTCACCCCGATATCTGGGACACCGTGAGTGCCTCGGAGGCCGGTTTTGATGGGGACA
>MDTB01103150.1_pt1 | contig 13483 bp, 14 predicted proteins | sample 811161 | NCBI WGS metagenome assembly MDTB01 (sample SAMN05326650, study PRJNA326480) | marine metagenome | isolation source: seawater | place: Mediterranean Sea | collected 2009
CCCCCAGCATATAAGTTCTTTGATAGGGATGGAACAGAGCTAAAAGGTTTTAGTATTCAAGGATATATGGATGCAAAAAAATTCATTGAACATCTTAATCAAATTAAAGATATTGATTAATATACCATTTCGTGTTATTTTACTGAAAATAAACGATATTTGACGAAATTCAAAGAAATTATGAGCAAAATTCTTATTCTTAATGGGCCAAATCTTAATCTTTTAGGTGAGAGAGAGCCGGAAATTTATGGGTACGAGTCTTTAAACGATATATCTTCTGGTTTAAATGAAGTTGCGAAAGAAATAAATGTGGAACTAAGCCATCAACAATTTAATTCAGAGGCCGAATTGATAGAAGAAATTCATCTAGCAAAGAAAGATAAAGTAGATTTTATAATTTTTAATCCAGGAGCTTTTACTCATACAAGCATAGCCTTAAGAGATGCTTTGCTAGGTGTTTCAATTCCATTTATAGAAATCCACATATCAAATGTTTTTGCTAGAGAAGATTTTAGAAAAAAGTCATACCTTTCTGATATCGCTGTGGGCGTTATATCAGGGCACGGAATATTTGGGTATGAATTAGCATTGATGTCAGCATATAATATTATTAATAAAGGTAAATAGTGTGGATATAAGAAAAGTTAAAAAATTAATGGAGATGTTAGAAGAATCTTCTTTGGGCGAAATGGAAATAATTGAAGGTGAAGAGTCTATAAGACTAAGTAAATCTTCTTCAGCGAGCGCACCTATACAAAATGATCAGATTAATACGCTAGTAAATGTAAGCCCTCCGAAGATTAATGATGATATTAGTAAAAAGCAAATAACAGAAGAAGTTACAAATACAGAGACTGTTAGCGAAAATATAACTGGTCATGAAATAAAATCACCTATGGTAGGAACTTTTTACGAAGCTCCTTCACCAGGCTCCAAACCCTTTGTAAGCATTGGTGACACAGTTAGTGCAGGCGACACATTATGTATTATAGAAGCTATGAAAATGCTTAATCAGATTGAGTCGGATAAATCTGGCGTAATTAAAGCAATCATTGCTGAGAACGCTCAGCCAGTTGAGTTTAATCAAGTTTTATTCATTATAGAGTAGAAAATGATTAAAAAATTATTGATAGCAAACAGAGGTGAAATTGCATTACGCATTCTAAGAGCATGCAAAGATCTAGGAATTAAAACTGTTGCGGTCCATTCTATTGTAGATAGAGATTTAATGCATGTTAGATTAGCAGATGAATCAGTATGTATAGGACCGGCAGATTCTAATAAAAGTTATTTGCTTCCATCTTCCATAATCAGTGCTGCAGAGATAACAAATGCAGACGCAATACACCCAGGTTTTGGATTTCTTTCTGAAAATTCAGATTTTGCCGAGCAAGTTACTCAGTCGGATTTTATTTTTGTTGGCCCAAAAGCTGAAACCATTAAATTAATGGGGGATAAAATTCTCGCGAAGAAAGCTATGAATGAAGTTGGTATTACAGGAATTCCTGGTTCAAAAGGACAGGTTTCTAAGGATATTTCTGAGAATAAAAAAATTGCAAAAGAAGTTGGATATCCAGTTTTAATTAAAGCAGCGCATGGCGGTGGCGGAAGAGGTATGAGAACAGTTGATAATGAGAAAGACCTTGAAGAAGCTATTAAATTAACAAAAAATGAAGCGAAGCTTGCTTTTGGAAATGATACTGTCTTTATAGAAAAGTTTTTACAAAAACCAAGACACATTGAGTTTCAAGTTCTTTGTGATAATTTTGGAAATGCTATTTGTTTGGGAGAGAGAGATTGTTCCATGCAGAGAAAACATCAGAAAGTTATTGAAGAAGCTCCTGCACCGGGTATTACCAAAGAAGTTAGAGAAAGAATGTCTAAATTAGTCACTGATGCATGTAAGAAAATAAACTATATAGGAGCTGGGACTTTTGAATTTTTATATCAAGATGGAGAGTTTTATTTTATAGAGATGAATACAAGAATTCAGGTGGAACATCCAGTTACAGAAATGATTACAGGTATTGATATTGTTAGACAGCAATTACTTATAGCTTCTGACGAAAAAGTTGGATACTCACAAGAACAGGTTGAAATTAAAGGACATGCCATAGAATGTAGAATAAATGCAGAAAACTCAGAAACATTTATACCGTGTCCAGGAACAATTGATCAATTTCATGCGCCTGGGGGACCTGGTGTTAGGATGGATACACATATATACAATGGATATAAAGTACCACCTAATTATGATTCAATGATAGGTAAACTTATATCGTACGGTAATAATAGGAATGCTGCTATAAGAAGAATGAGTAATGCTTTAAATGAAATAGTAATCGACGGCATAGATACTAATATTGAACTTCAAAAAAAACTAATTCTCGATACAGAATTTCAAAAAGGAGGGTTTAGCATCAATTATTTAGAAAGTAAATTTAAACAGTAGTATGGATCAAATAAAATCAAACAAATTTTTGCGAGAATTTGTAAGCCAAGCAATGAAAGATTATTTTAAAAAAATTGATGGTTATCCAATTGATAAAGTATACAATTTAGTAATTGGAGAGGTTGAGAAACCTCTGATTGAAGAGACAATTAAATATTGTAACGGAAATCAAACAAAAGCCTCCAAATTACTTGGAATAAGTAGAGGTACGTTAAGAAAAAAAATGAAACAATATAATATTATATAAGAAGGCAATTAACTTTGAGTAGAAATAAAAAATATGCGCTAATAAGTGTTTCAGATAAGTCTAAAATAGAAAGCATAGCGAATTATTTGTTAGAAAATAATTTTGAAATAATTTCTACAGGCGGAACTTATAAAGTATTAAAAGATTTAGGAATTTCAGTAATACCAATTGAAGAGATCACAAATTTTCCAGAAATTATGAATGGCAGGGTAAAAACTTTACACCCAAATATACATGCAGGAATTTTAGCAAGAAAAGTTGATAGAAAAATTCTAGACGATTTAAATATACAAAAAATTACTGTATTGATTGTTAATTTTTATCCATTCGAAGATGTAATTGATAAAAAGTACTCTACTTTTGAAGAAGCTATAGAAAATATTGATATTGGTGGTCCTGCAATGGTTCGAGCAGCCGCAAAAAACTTTGAAAATTGTTGTGTATTGACGGATCCAAATGATTATAGTGTTTTCATTAAATCCTTTGATCCTAAATTATTATCAAATCAAGTTTTTAATAAAAAAATGTGCTTAAAAGCTTTTGAGGCTGTTGCAAAGTACGATATTTGTATAGCAAATTATTTAGGTGAAAAAATAAGTGATGAAAAATTTCCAAAATACCTTTCCTTAGAAAAGCAAAATGATCTTAGATATGGAGAAAATCCTCATCAAATTGCATCTATATATAAAACATCATCTAAAAAAAGAATTAGTATTGTTGATTCAAAATTACATCAAGGAAAAGAATTATCTTACAATAATGTGGTGGACGGTGAGGCGGCTTTATCATGTGTAATAAATTTTAAAGACCCATCATGTGTAATAGTTAAGCATGCAAACCCGTGCGGCGTATCAAGTGATAATAATTTAAAACAAGCATACATGAATGCTTACGCAACAGACCCTGTATCATCGTTTGGTGGTGTTATTGCTTTTAATAGAAAAATTGAAAAAGATTTGCTAGAAAATATAATAGAAAATCAATTTGTAGAATTAATTATTGCGCCAGATTTCTCGAATGAGTCAATTGAATTTGCAAAAACAAAAAAAAATATAAGAATCATAGAATATTTAGAAAAATGTAATTTAGATGATAAAAAATTTAATCAAATTAAATCAATTAATAACGGTATTTTGATACAGAATGAAGATCACCCAGAAAACGACTTTTTAGAAAAATATAAGATTGTATCAGATAAATTTCCAAGCGAAGAAGAATTAAAAGACTTATATTTTTCTTGGTTGATAGCAAAATATGTAAAGTCGAATGCAATTGTTTTCGTAAAGAATAAAAAAACTTTAGGAATTGGAGCTGGTCAAATGAGTAGAATCGACTCGACTCTTATTGCATCAATTAAAGCTGAAAGCCAAAAGTTCGATCTAAAAAATGCTGTTATGGCTTCTGATGCTTTTTTTCCATTTCCAGACAATGTAGAGAAAGCAGCAGATTTAGGAATAACAGCAATTATTCAACCTGGTGGTTCGCAGAATGATGGTAAAGTAATTAAAAGAGCTAATGAATTAAATATAGGTTTAGTATTTACAGGAATAAGGCATTTTAGGCATTAAATTATGAATGTATTAATTATAGGAAGCGGTGGAAGAGAGCATGCAATTTCTTGGAAAGTTTCAAAATCAAATAAGGTAAAAAAAATCTTTGTAGTTCCCGGTAATCCAGGGATAGCTCTTGAGGATAAAGTAAAATTAATAGAAATTGAGTCTCCAACTATTAAAGACTATATTAACATTGCAAATGAAAATGACATTGATCTTACAATTGTAGGCCCGGAGGCCCCGCTCGTTGATGGAATTGTTGACGAATTTAATAAAAATAATCTAAAAATATTTGGACCGAATAAATTCGCAGCACAATTGGAGGGATCAAAAGATTTTTGTAAAAAAATTTTGAATTCGGCAAATGTTCTTACAGCAAAGCACGAGAGTTTTTCGGATTCAATATCAGCTGTTAAATATATAAAAGAACAAAATATGCCTATAGTAATAAAAGCAGATGGTTTAGCTGCTGGCAAAGGTGTATTTATAGTAGAAAATAAAGACAAAGGATGTAAGCTTATAAATGATCTTTTTACCGGTCAAATTGATGGAATAAAAACATCTTTAATTATAATAGAAGAATTTTTAAAAGGAGAAGAGGCTAGCTTTATATGTCTAGTGTCTGAAAATCAAATAGTGCCTCTTGCATCATCCAAAGATCACAAAAAATTAAATAATGGAGATTTAGGACCTAATACTGGAGGTATGGGAGCATATTCTCCTACGAAGCTAATTGATAAAAAAATAACAAGTACTGTAATAGAGCAAGTTATAACACCTACATTAGAAGAATTAAAAAAATATGGTGTCAGCTATAAAGGATTTTTATACGCTGGCCTAATGATTGATAAGAATCAAAAGCCATATGTTCTTGAATATAATTGCAGATTGGGGGACCCGGAAGCACAAGCAATATTAATGAGGCTAGATAGTGATATTATTGATATATTTTTAAATACAATTGATAGCAGTTTAAATAACTTAGAAATCAAATGGAGAGAAGAAAGCGCTTGCACAGTAGTTTTAGCTTCTGAGGGTTATCCTGGAAAATATAAGAAAGGAAAAGTTATTGAAGGTTTAGGTCATGAAATCGAAGGTACAAAAATTTTTCATTCTGGAACAACAAAAGATAATGGAAAATTTATCACAAATGGTGGAAGAGTCTTGTCTGTTACTGCTCTCGGAGTAAATTTACAAGTTGCTCAAGCAAAAGCTTATGATCGGTGTAATCAAGTCCATTGGGATGGCAAGATTAAAAGGCATGATATAGGAGGAAAGGAGATAGATAATAAATTTATCTTTTCATAGACTCAAAAAATTCGTTATTTGTTTTCGTAGTTTTAAGTTTATCAAGTAAAAATTCAACAGCCTCAATCTCATCCATTGAATGCATAAATTTTCTTAAAATCCACATTCTTTGTAATTCTTCAGGTGATGTAAGTAGTTCTTCTCTTCGGGTACCAGACCTGTTAATACCGATAGCAGGGTATACCCTTTTTTCTGCAATTTTTCTATCTAAGTGAATCTCACTATTACCAGTCCCCTTAAATTCTTCAAAAATTACTTCATCCATTTTTGATCCTGTTTCTACTAGAGCTGTTGCAAGAATAGTTAGAGATCCACCTTCTTCAATGTTTCGTGCTGCTCCAAAAAACCTTTTTGGTCTATGAAGTGCATTTGCATCAACACCACCTGTTAAAACTTTTCCTGATGATGGTGAAACAGTATTGTATGCTCTAGCCAGTCTTGTAATAGAATCAAGAAGAATCACTACGTCTTTTTTATGCTCTACTAATCTTTTTGCTTTCTCAATAACCATTTCAGCTACTTGAACATGCCTTGTTGCTGGCTCATCAAATGTACTGGAAACTACTTCTCCATCAACCATTCGAGCCATTTCGGTGACTTCTTCAGGTCTTTCATCAATAAGTAAAACAATTAGATGACACTCAGGATTATTCGTTGTAATACTTTGAGCAATATTTTGAAGCATGATTGTTTTACCTGCTTTTGGGGGAGAAACGACTAGGCCTCTTTGACCTTTACCAATAGGCGAACATATATCGATAATTCTGGCAGTAATATCTTCACTACTGCCATTCCCTCTTTCAAGTTTTATTCTTTTTTCAGCATGAAGTGGTGTAAGATTTTCAAATAAGATCTTTCTTTTTGCATTTTCAGGTGATTCATAATTTATTTGATCAACTTTTAGCATAGCAAAATATCTTTCTGTATCTTTAGGAGGTCTAATTTTTCCAGATACTGTATCACCAGTTCTGAGTCCAAATTTTCTAATTTGACTTGGCGAAACATATATATCATCTGGTCCAGCTAAATAAGAACTGTTAGAGGATCGTAAAAAACCAAAACCATCTTGTAAAATTTCTAAAACACCATCTCCGAAAATATCCTCTCCATTTTTAGCATGTGATTTTAATATTGAAAAGATTACTTCTTGTTTTCTAGCCCTAGCAATATTTTCAATGCCCATATCTCCTGCCATGGTCATCAAATCTGACGGACTTTTTTTCTTCAATTCTGTTAAGTTCATATTTTAATTTTACCTTGGAAATTCTGTAGATTTTTTTTGTATTAAAATGACTAGTTGTGGGAATAAGTTACCCACGTGTGAAATTCTTTTTTATGAAATGCTAAATCTACAACTGAATTTGAAACTTAACATTAATTTTATCTTTCGTCTAGCGTTTTTTTATATATTATTTTTTATAAAGTTAATAAGATCACTCTTGCTAATAGCCCCTACTTGCGTTCCAACGACTTCTCCATTTTTAAATAACATTAATGTTGGTATTCCTCTTATGCCATATTTTGGTGGAGTCTCAGAATTCTCATCTACATTTAACTTACCTATTAATATTTTATCTGATAATTCACTTGCTACTTCTTCAAGAACAGGAGCTATCATTTTACATGGGCCACACCATTCAGCCCAATAATCTACTAAAATTGGTTTTTCAGATTTTATAACCTGATTTTCAAACTCTGCATCTGTGAGCTTTAAAATTGATTCTGACATAATTGTTCCTTAAAAATTATTATTCTGAGATTTTATTATACATATTATTTAGTTAAATCAAGATATTTATTTAAAATTAAGTTTCTTCGTGAAGTATTCTCCAAATACCGTCCCTCTCTTTTTTCCAAAATAACTCTTTTTTTGAAGATGTTTTAAAGTTATTACTTTCATAACGCTGCAGAAAATATGAATAAATTAGATTTTTATTTTCTGGATAATAAAATAGATTTAAATTCTCGATCTTTACTTTTATATAGGTCTTATTTTTAATTATTCTTAAAATATGAGCAACTCTATCCTCAAAATTATGTTTTTCACTATGAAAGTTTATAGAATGTTGCGCAATAAAATCATGTGGATCAAGGCTTTCCCACGAGTCTTTCCAATTTTTAATTATTTTATTTGTTTCATTTCTATTCTGGTGCCACTCTGCTCTCTGAATCCAATCAATATTTTCGATCAGAATAACTGGGGTTTTACCTAAAACAGTATATTTTTTTAATTTTTTTAAAGTATGATTACTTGTTACAACACAACCTTCACTTGTCAAAGGCGGTCTGCTATAAACATCTCTTGGCACACCATGTATCCATATACCATAACCTGTCTTTTTATTTTTTTTATCCCAGACATTTGGATAATTTAATGGATATGCTCCATCACCATAAAGCTCAGGGAGATCTTGATCAATTAAGTACGAATTTATCTTGTATATTCCGATTGGTGTTTTGTTATCTCCAGAGACTTTTTTATTAAAGCCAGCTTTTCCAATTGATACATAATAATCTGAAATTACCTCAGGTATTCCATTTTTATTTTTTATTAAATATAATCTCGATTTTGATAATTCAACTAAAAATGCATAAGGCACATTCTCAGCAAGCTGTATAATTGATCTTGGCAAAAGATCTTTCTTTTTATAAATGGAGCTGAAATTTATTCTTGCTTTTGCTTCACTTTTTAAATCAATTAATTCTTTATCTTTTGAAATACTTCCAAGTTTTGGTTTTTTTCTTTGATATGAGGATAATAAATCAGCATAAATAATTTTTCCTAATTTAAAATTTGGATAATTTTTACTTAAATTTTCCGCGGCATTCAAAGCGTTTTCATTATTTCCATTCCTCATATGATCTAACACTTTTAATAATGCTATTTCAGCTTCTTCACTTTGTACAGGCACTTCACTTGAGTGTGACAAATTACTCATAGATAACGCTGTTATAAAAAATATTAAACTATATATGCGATTCATTATTTAAGAATATATTCCCCAGTGATCTTAATATCTCCGTTTGATACTACTGCAGTTGTATGTTTCTTTACTACATCAGAAAACGAATCAGAATTATATGCTTGAGTAAATTGTATAAGAATATTATCTTTAAAGTCAGAAATTATATTTATATTTTTTATCTTTATATCAATTTTATTTTTATTTTTTATTTTACTTTTTCTATCAGACATCCAAGATTTTTTTGATTGAAAATTTTCAGGAAAATAATTTTCTTCATAGCAGTTAAAATAATTGTCATAATCTTTATTTTCCCAATACTTCGCCCAATTTATAATAAAGTCTTCGATATCTTTCTTTGTAATTTGAAGATCTTCAATAAGATTTCTCTCTTCAGTGGTAATATCATTTGGTCCTAAATTTTTGTTTTCTAGTTTTAAGTTTTTAATAAGTGAGAGATTTATATCTTTAGATTCAGATTCATTGATTGACAGAGCCTCTTCATAAATAATATTTGCTTGATAAGCATAAAGATTTGTTAAATTTTTATAAACGATATCAACATCATCATTATTACGAATATACGACCTCAGCATTTCAATAGCTTTTTCAAGATTCCCAGATTTAGCCTCTACATATGCGATATTATTTATTATTTGCATATTATCTGGATTTTTTTTAAGAATTTTATATAAAATACTTTTAGCTTTTTGAAATTCGCCAGACATAATAAAATTATTAGCATTAATAAATTCGTCACGCACATCGGAAGAGTATGCAGGATAATTATTTAGAGTAAATAAAAGAAAAAAAATGATTAGTTTTATGCGCATTTAATATTATGTCTAGTTGCTATATTATAATTATTATATAACATTATATTATATGTTAAAAAGTTGATATTACAATAATCTTGGATTGTGGAAATATTATGAATATAACTATACTTGGAGGCACTGGCTTTATTGGTCGAAGTTTACTTAATTATTTAGCTAAAACAAAAAATACAGTTACTGTCATCACTCGAAATAGGGAAAAAAATAAAAAAATTTTAGTTTATCCAAATGTTAAATTAGTAGAAGCTAATGTTCATGATTTGGAAGAATTAAAAATACATACAAAAAAAACAGATGCTATAATTAATTTAATAGGCATTCTAAACGAAAAAGGCCATAGCGGAAAAGGATTTAGAAAAGCACATAGTGATCTTGCTAGAATTGTTTTAGGAGTTTGCAAATCTAATAGTATTAAAAGACTTCTTCATATGAGTGCCTTAAATGCTGATTCAAAAGGTCTAAGTCATTACTTGAGAACTAAAGGTGAGGCTGAAAGTTACTTACTGACCTATGGTAAACGATTTACAAATGTCACAGTATTCAGGCCATCTGTTGTTTTTGGTAAGAATGATAGTTTTATATTAAGATTCAGCGCCTTACTAAATTTTGTACCTTTTTTATTTCCACTTGCATGTCATGATGCAAAGTTCGCACCAGTTTATGTTGACGAATTATCAAAATTTATAGTTGACTCCTTAGAAAATATAAAAAGTTTTAATAAGAGTTATGATTTATGTGGTCCAAAAGTTTATACTCTTAAAGAGATTTTAGAATTAATCATTAAAACAAAAAATATGAATACTAAAGTCGTACCCTTGCCGGATTATGCATCTAAAATTCAGGCTATGACAATGGAATTTTTTCCAGGCAAACCATTTTCAATTGATAATTATAATTCTTGTAAGATTGATAGCATTTGTAAATCCGATTTTAATTTTTATTCAGATCTTGAGACAATAATACCAACATACATTAGTTCAAATTAAAAATATGAAAATATATCTTGTTGGCGGTGCTATTAGAGATAAACTTTTAGGAAAGGTTCCTAAAGAAAAAGATTGGGTTGTTGTTGATAGTAGTTCTTCAGAATTGTTGAATTTAGGGTATAAGCAAGTTGGGAAACAGTTTCCTGTTTTTCTGCACCCAGAAACTTCTGAAGAATATGCATTAGCAAGGTTAGAAAAAAAAACAGATACAGGTCATAAAGGTTTCATTTTTGAAACACATAAAGGTGTAACACTTGAACAAGATCTTTTAAGAAGAGATATATCAATAAATGCAATTGCTGAAGATAGTAACGGTAAATTAATTGATCCGTATAACGGAATTGAAGATATAGAAAATAGAATTATAAGACATGTTTCTATTGCGTTTGCAGAAGATCCTCTCAGGATTTATAGGGTTGCAAGATTTTATGCAACATTAAGTGAATACGATTTTAAAATTCATGAATCTACATATGAATTAATGAGAGAAATTGTAAATTCAGGTGAAATGGAACAATTATCTAAAGAGAGACTATGGATGGAATTCTCTAAAGCCTTCAATACAAAAAATCCATGGATGTTTTTTGAGGTCTTAATCAATACAAGTGCAGCCAAAAAGTATTATCCAGAGATTATTGATAATGATTTAATAAAGAAAAAAATTGAGTATTTTTCAAATTCTGATATTGAAAAAGATATTTTTTTATCAATAATTGGTTTTTCTGTAAACTTTTTAGAAATATTTGGTTTTCCAAAGAAAACTGTGAACCTTTATTTTATTTTTAATGAATTTATTACAAGATTTATTTCATTAGAATTAAACGAAGAGAACATACTTGATTTTACAAACTCCTTAGATGCATTTAGAAGACCCGAAAGATTGAAGATTTTCTTAAAACAGGCAGTATACTTTTTCGAATTTCATAAAATGCAAGATAATAAAAAATTTAGTATATTTTTGGAATTAATAAAAGTTATAGAACATAAAATTGACTATGGAGATTTAAAAAATAAGAGTGTTGAAGATATTAAAAAGAATGTAGAAAATATAAATTTAAATATTATTAAATTAGTACTAAGCAATAAAAACTAATAAGTAAATACCTAGTATTATTCTGTAAATCATAAATGGATAAAATCCTATATTATTTATATATAGTATAAAGTATTTAATTACATTTAAGGAGACAAAAAAAGATATAGTTATTGCTAATAAAGAATTTAATAAAACTATGAAATTTATTTGTATGAATGTAAGCTGAGAAACTTCATATAACATTGCAAATAAAATTACCGGAAATGATAGAATTAAAGCTATTAAAATAGAGTCTTTTTTTTTATAACCAAGTAATAAAGCCCCTAAAATAATTATTGCTGATCTAGAAGTTCCGGGTATGAGCGCAATAGATTGAAATAAACCAATAATTAAGATATCAATATTATTTATATTTGATATTTCTTTTAAGTTATTTTTTTTAAAATATTCAATAATCAAAAAGAGAACTGCTACTAGTATTGTGGTAATTCCAATAATTTCGATTGACCTAAGATTTTCAGATATAAAATTATGAAAAATGAAACCAAAAAATAAAACGGGGAAGGATCCTATAGCAATCTTTTTTATACTTACACTCCGTTTAGATGAACTACTATTATAAAATAAGTTATCATTTGTTAAGTAATAATACGATATTGCTAATAGAGAGCCAAAATGCATTGACACATCAAGAAAAATACCTTGATCTTTCCAACCTAAAAGATTTGGAATAAAAATTAAGTGAGCAGAGCTAGAAATTGGCAAAAACTCAGTAATACCTTGTATTACAGACAAGAAAATAACTTGAAATAATTCGGTCATAATTTATGCCTATAGTCTTTAAATTTCATCAAAAAATCATTTTTCATACGGTCGCACAATATCATTATTTTAAAATTTTCTCCCATATCTGTCGGGAATAAAAGAGTTTTCAAAATATTATTTCTTGCAAAAACATCTGAAATCTTTAAAGAATTCTCTAGAATATTCGTATTTAAAAGAAATTGTTCTTGTGTTGTATACGACATTAATTGAATTTTATAGAGATTAATAATTCTCAAAATTCTAGAGAAGTCAACACTAACAGAGATATCAAATGTACCTTGATCTATTAAAGATTCAAAAATTTTCTTATGATTTTTATAAAATTGTATTGTACCTGAGGATCTTTCAGGAAGATAATATTCTTTTTCACTATAGCCATAATCTATTAGTAAAAAAATAAAACTCTCAATATTTTCAAAAATTTTTTCAAAAAAATTTACATATTGTAAATTTATTTCAAAACTATAATCATTTGGTAATTTTTTATTTAATCTTTTTTCAATGTTATTTATTTTTTCTTTTAAGAACGGTTCACATTCCATTTTTGAATAATAGAGTTTATTATTTTTAATTTTAATAATTTTTTCGTAGAAATTATTTTTTTCTTTAATAAAAATTTTTGATGGAATGGCGTCTAATACTTCGTTAGCTATCAAAAATGCATTTTTTAGATTATTAATTTCACCAATCCATTCTACATTTTTTGCTAAATTTTCTGGCAACTTTCTAATTTTTTCCTTTTGCTGTTTTTTTAATTGCTCACTTTTTTCAATAATAAAATATTTTTTTGGTAAGTCTGTGCCATCCAAACCTTTTAGAAAGTTATAAGCTAATTCCCCACTACCTGCTCCAAATTCTACGATATAATCAATTTTTATATTATTCTTGCAGCTTGTGTAAAAATCCCTTATTGAGTCAGTAAATATTGATGATATTTCGGGACCGGTTATGAAATCAGAATTCCTTGGATCTAAACTTATGTCTTTATTATTATAATAGCCAAGATTAGGATAATATAAACACATGTCCATATATTCATCAAACGTTATATAGCCGTTACGTTTAACTTTTGCATGTATTTTTTTTAGTAATTCCACGTATTATCCTTAAGCTTATAATGTATTATTATACAATTAGTATGTGAGTTTATTTATCTAGTATAATGTTTTTATGAATCAAAAAAATACAAAAATTGTCCTAATTACTGGAGCTGGAAAAAGGCTTGGAGAGGCAACAGCTTTAAAGCTTCATTCTTTGGGAATGAATATAATTATTCA
>MDTB01028143.1_pt1 | contig 13482 bp, 13 predicted proteins | sample 811161 | NCBI WGS metagenome assembly MDTB01 (sample SAMN05326650, study PRJNA326480) | marine metagenome | isolation source: seawater | place: Mediterranean Sea | collected 2009
GAATTGTCACCCCTAGTTGTAAAACCTTTGATATTCTATTTATTTTGGATGTCTATTTTAACAGCTATAATAATTTCCTTTTTAATTGAGCCAGTTTGGGGGTATTTTTTGCAGGGAAAATATCAAGAGTCTATCAATATAATCTTAATACACTGTTGGACAATCCCATTTGTAGCGCTAGGCATAATTGGATCCCGTTTATATGTTATTCGTGGTTTTGAAAGACTTCTTTTTAAGAGGTCATTGACGATATTAATAATAAACATTATTTTAAATGTCCCTGCAATTATATTATTTGGAGCTCTCGGTGCTGCAATAACAACTTTTATATGTCAGATTGTAGCTGGTCTGATATTTGATTTAGTAAATTTAAACACTAGATCGATTTTTATCTTAAAAATAAAATCAGTTCTTTTTGGTTATAAGGTTCAAAGAATATGAAAGTATTAGTCACTGGAGGAGCGGGCTTTGTTGGAAAAAATTTATCTAATAAACTTGTTGAAATAGATAAGTATGAAGTTTCAGTGATCGACGATCTAAGCAATGGAAGCTGGGAAGATTTAAATTATAAGGTAAAGAGAATAGAGAGTACTGTGAGTGATTGGCTTGATACATCCCAAGCTGAGTCTTCTTATTTCGATATTATCTATCATCTAGGAGAGTACGCCAGGGTAGAGCAGAGTTTTGAAGAGCCAACTAAAGTAATTGATTCCAACTCAGTTGGGACTGCTAAATTATTAAAGTATTGCTTAGAAAAAAAATCCAAACTTGTTTATGCTGGAAGCAGCACAAAGTTTGCTAAGGATTTAGTCGGGAAAGAGTCTAGTCCTTATGCTTTAACGAAGGCTTTGAATACAGAAATAATAAAGATATTTGGAGATTGGTACGACCTCAATTACGCAATTTGTTACTTTTATAACGTTTATGGTCCTGGCGAACAAAGAGTTGGTAAATATGCTACGTTCATAGGTTTGTGTGAATATCATTATTTAAATAAAACCACGCTCACTTTGACTTCTCCAGGCAACCAAGAACGGAATTTTACACATATTGGCGATATTGTTAATGGTCTCATTCTAGTTGGCGAGAATGGTTCCGGAGATAATTATGGAATTGGCCACCCTGATGCATACTCAGTTCGTAAGGTAGGAGAGTTATTTAATTTGCCAACCGTAATTGGTCCGGAAAAGAGAGGTAATCGTTTAGCAGCTAATGTTATGAATAACAAAATAGAAAGTCTTGGTTGGATTCCTAAATATAGTCTTCCTGAATATATAGCTGATTTTATTGAAAAAAATTCAAAATGAAGATCTTTGTTTTAGAAATTTCTTCAAGCTTGATGCCTTCATCACAAAGTATTCGCTTTCCTAAACATAATGATGATTATGGAATTGAACAAGATTTCATGAATTTCCTATCTGATAATCAAGAAATCGTGACAACTGATCCTGGTCAAGCTGATTGGTTTTATCTTCCAATATACTGGACTAGATGGAATCTTAATAATGATTATGGGAAAAAAAATAAGGACAGACTTATTTATGAAATTGAGAAATTGAAATATCCAAAAGAAAGAACATTCACCATTTGTCAGTACGCTGATGGCCCGGGCATTCCTCTTGAAGGTGTTCACGTTTTCTTGGCATCTCGGACTAAGGTTAAGGGTCATGACGCTCCATTATTATGCAAACCACACAATGTGGATGTTTGGCCCTTTTTAGGAAAATTTTCTAAATTTTTTTTTAAGACTGCATCTTCAGCTGAGAAAAAATATAAGGCAAGTTTTCGAGGCAGATTTCTGACTCATCCTATAAGAAAGCGGATGGCTGATGAATTCAAGTCTAATCCAAATATCCTTTTTGCTGAAAAATCAGTTTCTAGTAAATTCTTCGTAAAAGAACTTTTACAAAGCGAAATAGCACTTTGTCCAAGAGGTCATGGAGGAAATTCTTTTAGATTTTATGAAGCTATGCAATTGGGAGTTGTCCCTTTTCTTATTGGAGATATTGATACAAGACCTTTTAAAAGACAAATTAACTGGGACAATTGTTCTTTCTACTCTAAATCAATAGAAGAAGTAAAAGAAATAATTGAACATGTGCCATCAAAGCGGCTTAAAATTATGAGTCAAAATGCAAAAAAAACATTTGATACGAATCTTGCTTTTGGAAAATGGTGTGAATTACTTGTAAAAGAGATTAAAATCTTAGAACAATAAATTTATACTGAAATGAATATTTCTTTTGTAATTCCCATGTTCAACGCTGAAAAATTCATCAGCGATTCAGTCCATTCGGTTTTTAATGGAAATTTTTTTAATGGAGACGAGTTAATCATTGTTAATGATGGTTCGTCAGATAACTCTTTATCAATTTCCCAGCAACTACAAACTAAAATAGATAAAGATATAAAAATAATAGATTTAAAGACTAATAAAGGAGGTTCTACTGCAAGAAATGAGGGAGTATCTCTATCTCGTAATCCCTTTATTTTTAATTTAGATGCTGACAATATTTTACTGCCAAATAGCATAAATAAATTAAAATTTTTTTTCAAAGAGAACTCATTAGATGCAGCATCATTTCGAAATCTTTACTATTTTAAAAAGGATATTTCTAAAATCTCACATATATGGAATTTTAATCCAGGAATTATTAAATTTGAGGATTGCTTATCGGGGAGTGTAAACCCAATTGCAAGTGGTAATTATTTATTCAAAAAATCTATTTGGGAGGCCATTGGAGGATATGAACCGAATGCTTCAGCACTGGATGCATGGTTTTTTGGATTCGAGATCATAGCAAATGGTTTCAAATTCGGAGTAATGAATAATGGTGGTTATTTCCATAGACATGGTCATGATTCTTATTGGATGAGAAGTAAAAATCAGAATTTAATTTCAAGAACTGCAGCTAATCTGGTTCTAAAGTACAAAGATATGATTAGTGAAAATGGTATCAATTTTCTTGAAAATGAGGTTAAGTCACAAAATTGGTTTGAAAATCTACAAAAAAATCCTTTAAAAACAAAACAAAATGAGACGGGATTAAATGGAAATATAATATTTAACAGACTATGGAAAAAAATAGATCTCAAACATTATGAAAATTAGTTTTTATTTCTTAACTTTCAGGAATCTAACTTCGTTCACCTAATTTAAAATTCTACATATGATATTTTTATGTACTCAAGGCGGAATTGGTAATCAGCTATTTCAAATAGCTTATGCTTTAAAGCTTAGCAAAGAATATAAAAAAAAAATTTATTTATTAAATGACCATATTAACCCTATTGGAGGAGACGAGAGATCTAGAGAGCTAGAATTTTTAGGTTTTAATTTTGAAGAAAAAAATCTATTCCTTCCTAAATATAAATGGTTTAGGTCTAAATATATAAAATACTTTAAGCCAACTATTGCCTATATAGACGATTCTAATTATAAAAATAACTTTCTAAATGATAAATATCTTCTTCTAGATGGCTTCTTTCAAGATCCTCAAGAACTTGAAAATATTAGGAATTATTTAAAAAAAATAATACGAGACAAAGCCAAAGATCATAATTTTAGAATCAAGGATAGAAGAACAGTCGCGGTTCATATTAGAAGAGGAGATTATGTCTCTAATAGACATGCATCTAATTCTTTAGGCTTTGTCGGACTTGATTATTATTTATCCTCTATAGACCTAATAAAACAGAAAATTAATGATCCTAAAATAGAAATTTTTACTGATGATATTAAGTGGGTAAAAAAAAATTTGAATCACATTGGACCCTTCAATATTATCTCTGAACGAAATATGGGATCTAATAAAGAATTTTTGTATTTTTTTTCCTATCAAAACTTTATTATCGCAAATAGTAGTTTTTCTTGGTGGGCTCCTTGGCTTAATTGTTCCAATATAGATGGACTAGTAATCTGTCCTAAACTTTGGTTTTCAAATAACCAAAAATCTAAACTAAATATGATTGAATCTTGGACTAAGATTTAAACGAAATATACTAATGTCTGCAAATAAGCTTAAGGATAATTTTCATTCTAATTCAAGATTTCCCTTCTCTTTTTTTAACTCTATTCTTATTTTTGTTTTATTTCCCTCAATAATATTATGGCTCTTAGAATTTCCTTATGTTGTTTTAGGAGTTTATTTATACATAGCCTCATTAATCTTTATAATTCATAAAAATTGGAGAATTAATCATTATTCGTTTTTCTTAGCAGGATACGCTTTTTTTCTCTGCTCTTTCTTGGTTTTTCAAGGATATTACCTTTTAGCTATTAACTTTTTTACAGCTTTTGGCGGGCTTATTTATGCCTTTAGTTTGAATGTTCGTCAATTGAGAGGGCTATTTAAGTTTATCCATATTTATACCTTTTTAATTATTACTTCGATATTTGGTATGTTTTGGGTCTTCTTAGGTCTTGAAGATTTTGGAACTTTTAATAATCCAAATGGAGATCCTCAATATGTTATTCCTTTTACTTTTTTCGGCGTAGAAGAATTTTTTATTAGACCAAGCTCACTATATTTTGAACCGGGTTATTTTGCTTTTTTCATAATAACTTTTTTATATTGTCGTTTGCTATTAGGAATAAACACGTCATTCGATAAATATATAGCTTTTGCAGGTTTAATCACTCAGAGCTTTACATACATAGCTTGTTTAGGGCTATATTTTTTAGTCACACAATATCTTAATAAAAATAAAGATTCGTTATCTTTTCTCTTCATTGTGATACCTTTTACTTTTCTAGTTTTATTTTCTCAAAGCTTTGATTGGATTTTTATAAGAGTTTTAGGTTGGTATGAGAATCCCGAATCTGCGGTAAGGATCGTCGGTCTTTTGGAATTAATTTTAATTTTAAGTGATCCTAAAACGCTAATTTTTGGTCTTGATTCTTGTAATAATGGCAATCCTGAATGTCCTTTAGTCGTGGGTAACCTTTTTGCCCCATTTATTAGAGGAGGCTTAATATCTTACTTTCCAATTTTCTTTATTTTTATTCAATTACTATTCCTTTTAATTTTCAAAAGGAAATTATTGCCTTTAATAGGATTGCTTATACTATTAATTTTAATGAATTCAAAGCCAATATATTTATTGTTTCCCTACAGTATAGTTGTTGGATTATTTTTTTCATGTATTTTATATAATTTAAAGGATAATAAAAATGACTAAAAAACCATGGGATTTCCAATCTTTAAGATATAAAAATAGGCTTCTCCACTCTTTTAAGCCATTATTTTTTGAGTTTTTATCTTTTTACGGATATTTAAGAAGAAGGCTTTTTAAAAATATAGATAATAATGAAATTTATTTGAATATTGGTTGTGGGCAAAACTTAATACCTAATTTTCTTAATTTAGACTTTTATAATTTAAAAAAATCTAAGAAAGTATTTGAACATGATCTTAGAGAAAAATTGCCATTAAAGACAAATAGATTTCAAGGAGTAATAAGTGAACATACTCTTGAACATCTTTATCCTAATGATGCTATTTCTCTTCTCAATGAAATTTTTAGAGTTTTGCAACCAGGAGGCATTTTAAGAATCTGTGTTCCTGATCTCGACAAATATCTAAGTTTTTGCAACGGTAATTTTGTTCATGAAACTTTCTCAAGATACGAAAACAAATGTGAAGCAATGTGGCATTTAACTCAAAATAATTTACATCTGTCTTTATGGAATTTTGAAATGTTATTTAAATTCTTATCAGAGATTGGATACATAGAAATAGAAAAATCTCAGTTTAGAGGGGGAAATACTTTTCTATCGAGGCATGATAGCTCAAGGAGAGAATGGGAATCTTTATATGTTGAAGCAAAAAAACCTATATGATGAACTTTAAGTCTTTGTGTTTAATTTCAAAAGATAAAAGAACTGAAATGCTTTTTAGAGCCTCCTGGATAGAGGCAGCAAGAGAAGAAAAAATAAAAATCACAACCAAAAGAAGAAAAGAAAAAAATTTTTTTTTTCTAGCAGATGTCTTGTTAAAGAAATTAATGGGTTTCAGAATTATTTCTTTTGGCGTAAGTGAAGCATTATTTTTATGCTGGTTGAAACCTCAAGCAATTGTAATTACTGGATTCGGAAGATTACTTCACAAAGAATCAAAATACCGAAAATTTTTCTTTTTTCTTTTATTATTTTTTTACAAAAATTCCTTAGTTGTTTGTTTAAATAGAGACGATTTTAAAATCATCAAAGCTTTAGGATTTAAAAGTGTCCACCAAATTAAGGGAGAAGGTTTTAAATCAAAACGGGGACAAAATGGCAACCTACTAAAAAAAGGAGATTTTTTATACATTGGGAGACTCCTTAAAACAAAAGGAGTAAGTCTTTTGATTGATTCATTTTTAGAAAGCAATTTGAAAAATAAAACTTTAAATATAGTTGGGGATCATGATTTTTTTAACTCAGATTCCTTAACTCAAAAAGAGATAGATTCTTATATTGAAAATTCAAAAGGTTCAATTCGTTTTTTTGGCTTTGAAAAAGATTTATCTAAATTTTATAGCAATGGAGCAGTATATATTTCTGCATCGAAAAGAGAAGGTATGCCATTTTCAGTTCTTGAAGCATTAGATGCAGGATTAAATTGTATTCTTTCAAAAGTTCCCGGGCACAAAGAATTTAAAAATTTTTCTAACGTTTCTTTTTTTTCTGGAAAAGATGAGCTAAAGAAATTACTCTCTAAAAATTTTTACAAATCTTCACAGGATGATATTAATGATAATTTGCTTAAATATAAAAAGGAAGCTGTAAAAAAATCCATAAAAAAAATTTATAAAGAATTACTTTAAATATAAATTATCTTGCCTAAAAAAATATATAATCTGAATAAATTTTTGTACAAATGAAAAAAGCTTTGATCACAGGTATCACTGGACAAGATGGATCTTACCTAGCTGAGTTTCTATTAGAAAAAGGATATGAGGTACACGGAATAAAAAGAAGATCATCATCTTTTAATACTCAAAGAATTGACCATATATACAAGGATCCTCATTCAAAAGACTCAAAATTTATTTTACACCACGGAGATCTAACAGATTCTTCAAATCTTTTATCAATATTATCTAGAGTAGATCCTGATGAAATTTACAATCTTGGAGCACAATCACATGTTGCAGTAAGTTTTGAAAGTCCGGAATACACTGCAAATGTAGATGCTTTAGGAGCTCTTAGATTACTTGAATCAATTAGACTTTTAGGAACTAAAGATAAAGTAAAATTTTATCAAGCTTCTTCTTCAGAACTTTTTGGAAAAAACAAAGGATCTCCTCAAACAGAAACAACTCCATTTTACCCCCGATCTCCTTACGGAGTCTCTAAGATGTTTGCTTACTGGATAACTGTTAACTATAGAGAAGCCTATGACATATTTGCTTGTAATGGAATTCTATTCAATCATGAATCTCCCAGACGAGGAGAAACCTTTGTAACTAGAAAAATAACACGAGCTTTAGCAAACATTTCATATGGTCTGGAGCCTTGCTTATTTTTAGGAAATTTAGATGCTTTGAGAGATTGGGGGCATGCAAAAGATTTTGTTAGAATGCAATGGATGATGCTCCAACAAGAGCATCCTGATGACTATATAATTGCTACGGGAAATCAAATTTCTGTAAGAGATTTTGTAAAGTTAAGTGCAATTGAAGCGGGAATAGAATTGGTTTTTGAAGGAGAAGGCATAGAAGAAATTGCAAAAGTAAAACGTGTTGAAAATGAGTTAGCTCCGAAAGTAAAAGTTGGAGACGTTTTAGTTAGGGTAGATGAATCTTATTACAGACCAGCAGAAGTTTCTTCTCTGATAGGAGATGCTTCAAAAGCAAAAGAAAAGCTGGGGTGGACACCTCAAATTTCTGTTGAAGAAATGTGTTCTGAGATGATGAAATTTGACTTACAGATAGCAAAAAAACAAGCTTTTCTAATATCAAATGACTTCAAAGATTAAGAAAAAAATATTTCTGGCCGGACATAATGGAATGGTTGGCTCTGCCATTTTAAGAAATCTATCTAAGCTTTCTAATATAGACATTCATATAAGAAAAAGGAGTGAATTAGATCTTTTAAATCAAACACAGCTAAGCAATTTTTTTAAATCGCATAAATTTGATGAAGTATATATTGCAGCTGCAAAAGTAGGAGGTATTTGGGCAAATAGTAAATATCCTGCTGAATTTATATATGAAAATTTAATGATGGAGGCAAATTTAATTCATCAGTCTTTTATAAACGACATAAAAAAAATTTTATTTCTTGGATCTAGCTGCGTTTATCCCAAAGATAATACTCAGCCTATTTCTGAATCCAGCCTTTTATCTGGAAAGTTAGAATCAACAAACGAACCTTATGCCATTGCAAAGATAGCAGGCATAAAAATGTGTGAAAGTTATAACAGACAATATGGGGTTGATTATCGAAGCATAATGCCAACAAATCTCTATGGTCCAAATGATAATTTTCATAAAGAAAATTCTCATGTTATTCCAGCATTAATTAGAAAATTTCATGACGCAAAAACTTTAAAATCAAAAGAAATTATCATCTGGGGAACAGGGAATGCTAAGAGAGAGTTTCTTTATGTAGATGACATGGCTAAAGCAACTATACATTTTATGAATATGTCTAAGAAGCAACTCGAAACGAAAATTTCACCGATGCTCTCTCATGTTAACGTAGGGACAGGAAAAGATATTTCAATCAAAGACCTAGCTTCACTTATTTCAAAAGTTGTTGGGTATAAAGGAAAAATCGTTTACGATCCTTCAAAGCCAGATGGAACTCTAAGAAAAAGACTTGATACAACCATCATAGAATCTTTTGGTTGGAAGCCAAAGACAGATTTACTTAGAGGATTAGAGAAAACTTATAAATGGTATCTAAATAGCTTCTAAAATTATTCTCTTTGAAGTGTTTTTTTTAACAATTTTAGATAGCACAAGGAACTTACAATTATATATTTTATTATTCCAATTTTCCCTTCAACCAGCAAAAGGCTAAATAAAACAAATATTTTATAATATTGATTAATTCCTTTTTTGATAGTTGCAGCTTCAGGATGCTTTCGATAAGAACAGTATATTTCGTTTGATATTTTTAATTCAGATCCATTATATGCTGAATCAATCCAATATCCCCAATCTTCGATTGCAGAAAGACTTAAATCCTCTCTAAATTTCAAATTGGAATTATTTTTTATAAGACTTGAAGAAAGGATTATTGGATTTGAAATAAGAAGGCTGTTGAAAGAATTAAAAAAAATTCTTAAAAAATTAAATAATCTTGTTTTGTTAAGAATTTTTAAAGTTTCATTTGAGTCATTAATAATTCTTGCATTAGAAGACACAATGTCACACCCATAATCTTGTATTTCTTTGATCTGTCTTTCAAGTTTTGTAACATCCCATAAATCATCTGCATCTAAAAAAGCTATATAATTTCCTTTAGACTCTTTTAAACCTATGTTTCTTGGTCTAGCTGGTCCTTCAGAACATTTATCAAGGTTTATATTCTTAATTCGCGGTTCACTTTTTTCAGCTTCCTTGATTATTTCTAGAGTTTTGTCTGTTGATCCATCATTTACTATATACATTTCCCAGTTTGAATAACTTTGATTAACCACACTCAATATTGAACTTTTAATATAATTTTCTCCATTATGTACAGGCATAATTACACTAATAAGAGGGTTAGTTGATAGGGATTCTTCCAAAGTAAAAAATAATTCTAGAGGTTTCTTTTTTGTATAGCTTTTATATAAACAACTTTCCCTTTCCAATAAGGCTGCCAATATACTTCTTCAATCTTAAAGTCGTTATCTTCTAAAATCTTAACCAAAGAAGGAAAAGTCGGATGCATAATATGATGATCTTTATATTTTTTAAATCCTAAAAACGTTAACACTAGCCTGATAAATTCTTTCAGGTTATCTTCAAAGGATAGTTTGCCATTTTCACCTCCTTCAACTGTCATGCCTATTAGTAAAAATCCATCTTTTTTTAATACTCTTCTAGCCTCCATGATAGTTAGATCAGGTCCCTGAACATGATCAAGCATCGATCTCATATGAACAATATCAAAAGAATTATCAATAAATGGAATAAATTCTGCATTAGCTATAATAAAATTTAATGGTTCCTTAAAACAAGAATAAGCTTCTTTTCTTGATTCAGGAGCTGCTCCAACAGGATCTAAAAAAGGGTCTACACTAACAAGTTTACTACCATCTACCATAAATTCTCTTAGCATTCCTGCTCCACCTCCAACGTCTAAAACTTTTCCTGAGATAGGAAATTTTTCATACACAGGAGAATCATATTTTATTTCCTTTTTATAATTTTCAACTTGATTTTTATAAAAATTACTTCCTTGTTCCCATTGCTCATATTCAATCTGACCTTCTTCCCATATCTTGAATCCTGGAGTATTTTTTAAGAAGATCCTTGCATCCAGTAAATTGTCTTTTCCCCTTTTTTTAAAATCTGCTTTGCCAGCCTGTTTTTTTGTTAATGGGTCAGCTAATAACTCTAAAACCCAAGAATCTAATTTATATTTTTCCATTTTTCCTCGTTTTATTTAAAATAAAAATAGCCAAGATATAATCGAGTTTTTTCAGATCTTTAAAATCAGAAATATTTTTCTTAATAATTGCTTTTTCATTTTTGTCATATACATAAAATTCTTTGATTTCTAAGTTGTGGGAGTTAAATAATATATTTAACTTATCAGGACAAAAAATCCAATTAGCATTAAATTCAATTTTTTCTTTACCTATAGGCGTTGAAATTATTAAAGTTCCGTTATTCTTAATGATATTTGAGAGTCCTTCAATTCCTTTTGATGTTGAATCCTTAACAATAGGATCACCATATCTTCCTAATCCAAAATGTTCTAGGGTATGAAGACAAGTTATCATGTCAAACTTTAGGGTATCTAAAGTTTTCGATGTTATATCAATTTTAGAAAAATTAATATTTTCTACTTTAAAATCTAATTCTCTTATATCAAGAACAGATATTTCTCTGTAGGAAGCAACGTTTGTGATGTAACCATCTAGTCTTGAGCCAACATCAGCTAATGAAGTTGGATTAATTTTATAGACTTTTTGAGCTACAAATAGATCTTGAAAAAAATACTCGTCTATTTCAGTTCCTGAACCTTCACCATTAGAAGTAGATTTATCATGCAAGCAAGGTTTAATAGAAATCTTGATTCCTTTATGTATTAATTTTACTTTAATTAATTCGTATATAAATTTAGGAAAATTAGCAAAAAATGAAAATAAAATAGAAAGATTTAAACCTACTTGTGAGACGAGGAACCAATTTAAATTTTTTATTAATCTCATCTAAAATACGTAACGTTTCTTTGAATCATCAAGAGTTTAAGTATAGATGATATAGTAGATGTAAAAAAAAAAGAAATCTTCCAAATAGATTTAAAAAATTACTCCAAATATATGTTTATTTTTTAAAAATTATTGTCATGAAAAAATTAATACTATTGGAACTTAATGAGATAAATTTTGACTTTGTAAAGTTATATATAGAAGCTGGTCAATCTTTGGAAGGATTTGAAAAGTTGATTAAAAAAGAGCTTTTAGTTACTAGTTCAGAAACAGAATATGATCAATTAGAACCTTGGATTCAATGGGCTTCTGTACATACAGGTAAAACTTTCAAAGAACATCAGGTATTTAGATTAGGAGATTTTGTAAATTCCTCATCTGAACAGTTTTTTGAACGAGTTGAAAAAGCAGGTTTTTCTGTCGGGGCTATTAGCCCTATGAATGCCTCAAATAGGCTTAAAAAAACAGCATATTTTATTCCAGATCCCTGGACTCAAACTCTCTGTGATAATAGTTTTTTTAGTAAAATTATCACCGACGCTTTGGTCCAGGCTGTAAATGATAACTCTAAGTCAAAACTATCATTTAAAACTATTTTAAGTTTGGGTTTAGCATTTGTCTTTTTTGTAAAGCCAATCCGATATATTTCAATGGTGAAGTATTTATTTAAAATTTTTGGTAAGCCATGGAGAAAGGCTTTGTTTTTGGATATGTTTTTGTATGAAATTCACAAAACATTATTTAAGAGAAAAAATCCAAATTTTTCCACTTTGTTTCTAAATGCTGGAGCACATATTCAGCATCATTACTTTTTTAATTCACCATTTGTTACTTCACCACAATTGAAAAATCCTACTTGGTATATTAAAAAAAAAGATGATCCTTTATTAGAAATGCTTAAAGTTTATGATGAAATATTGATAGATCTCCTTAGACAACCAAATGCTGAAGTTATTGTTGCAACTGGATTATCACAGAAACCACATGCGCAGTTGAAATTCTATTATCGACTTAAAAATCATGTATCGTTTCTAAAAAATTTGGGTATTAAATTTACTAGTGTTGTGCCTAGAATGTCGAGAGATTTTTTAGTTTCATTTGATACTGCAGATCAAGCATTGAAAGCAGAGCAAGAGTTATCCAAAATTCTTGTCAATAACGAAGTTAAATTATTTGAAGAAATAAACAACAGGGGAAAAGAAATTTTTGTAGTTTTATCCTATCCATTCGAAATTACAAATAAAACAACGATTTCTTATTCAGGAAATGAATTATTGCTAGGTGATTTGGTAACCTTCGTGGCAATTAAAAATGGAGAACACCAGAGTAAAGGCTTTGCATACTTTTCAAAGGGCGTATCTAAGTTTGCGCCTCCACAAGGCGGTCATGTATCCAAGATTCATAATACTGTTATAGAATTCTTTGGAATAAGTAACTAATATCAATAAAAATTTGTTATTTAAAAATTTATGAAAAATGTTCTTTTAAAACATAACTTAATCTTATAGAAAATGAAAATCTTAAAAAAAGCAATTATCCCGGTAGCTGGCTTAGGAACAAGAATGCTTCCAGCGACAAAAGCTATTCCAAAGGAAATGCTTCCAGTGCTTAATAAACCTATTATTCAATACATCGTCGAAGAAGCAGTTTATGCTGGATTTAAAGAAATTATTTTAGTGACGCATTCGAGCAAGTATTCTATCGAAAATCATTTTGATAAAAGCTTTGAATTAGAAGCAACTTTGGAAAAAAGAGTAAAAAGAGGAATGTTAAAAGAAATTAGAGCTATATCGAAATTAAATATTTCTATGCAAAGCATTAGACAGGGAGAAGCAAAGGGATTAGGGCATGCAATTCTTTGCGCAAAAAGACTAATAGGCAAAGAGCCTTTTGCAGTCATATTACCAGACATGTTAATTAGCAAAAAAAACGGAAGTATAGGGGATTCGCTCAAAGAGATGAGATTAAACTTCGAAAAGTACGAGATTTCCTCCATTCTTCTTGGCAAGGCAAAAAAAGCAGATATTTCAAAATATGGAATCGCTCAAATAAAAAAGAATTCTAAATTACCTGGGCTTGGATTGGTTGAAAAAATTATTGAAAAGCCTTCAATAAAAAAAGCTCC
>MDTB01090662.1_pt1 | contig 13482 bp, 9 predicted proteins | sample 811161 | NCBI WGS metagenome assembly MDTB01 (sample SAMN05326650, study PRJNA326480) | marine metagenome | isolation source: seawater | place: Mediterranean Sea | collected 2009
CGCCTGAATGACTGGTTGCAATCTGCTCCGACACCCGAAGAAATCTCCGCCGCTAACGCGGGACCCGCTCTCAAAATAACCGCTATTCAATATGGCCTGCTGCGCTGGTTAGTCGCCACGTGGTTTGGTTTCAGACGCTGTCCTATAACATGGTCTTTGATAGCCGGCTGTGTAGCCGTAGCAGTCTTCAGTAGATTAGGTGATGACACTCATAGCGTCAGGGTGCTGTTCTACCCTTTGTTGCCTGAAGATAGTCTGGTGCAACTGTTTTTGGCCATTGACTCCGTGGCTGAGGCGATTCGTACCCTGACTCCAATGTTGCTGCACTTTGGCGAGCTTCACTTGATCTTCAATATGCTCTGGCTATGGTATTTTGGTAGGCAGCTGGAAAAGCTGCAGTCATGGTGGGTTTTTTTGCTGCTGGTGATGGTGACTTCTTTTGTCGGTAACACCGCACAGTACTGGCACCTTGGATACAATAATTTTGGTGGTATGTCTGGCGTGGTTTACGGTCTGGTTGGCTATGCCTGGATGATTTATCACTTCATCCCTCGTACGGGCCTTATGCTTAGCAATAAAATGTTTGTCATCTTTATCGCAGCTTTGTTCTTGATGGAAGTATTGGCCTCTTCAATGATCGCTACTGCAGCCCATGCTGGAGGCCTGATCGCGGGTGTTATGCTGGGAGGATTAACGGCTGCGTACTATCGACTTTATTTACGCCAGGACATGCTGGGGCATTCGTTGAAATGAGAGAGTAACCGATGCAAGAACTTGAACAGACACTATTTGGGTTTCTTGAAAACCCGCCAGGCTCTGTCGATGAGCTGGTCTCGCGAATCACGCCGGATGTGTATGAGCGACTAAAAGAGGCTGTCGCATTGGGACGCTGGTCTGAGGAGGAGCGTTTGAGCCCTCAGCAATCTGAGCAATGCATGCAGCTGATCATTCTATATGAAGCGCACAATGTCGACACTGAGGCCAGGATTGGCGCGCCGTTAAGTTCTGAATGTGGAGGCAGTAGTGCAGAGGAGAGAACAATAACCGTGCGCGGTTCTGGCTATGGGGATGGGAAATGAAAACAATTGCTCAAGGCATAATCAGGAAGATGCGCACTCGCCTCGAACAGCCAGTGAGCTATGGCGCAAGGTTTGGCGACGAGGAAGTGCCACTTAACCCATTTTTAGAGAAAGAAATCAAGCTACATTACAGTGGTAATATTTTTTGCGTGCACTGCGGCCGTAAGTCTAGCAAAAGTTTTAACCAGGGCTACTGCTACCCTTGTTTTCAGAGCCTGGCACAGTGTGATTCCTGCATAATTCACCCAGAGAGATGTCATTTCGAGCAGGGTAGCTGCCGAGAGCCAGCCTGGGGCGAGAAATACTGCATGCAGGATCATATTGTCTATTTGGCTAACTCATCTGGACTCAAAGTTGGAATCACCCGCGCAACACAGGCACCCACACGTTGGATAGATCAGGGTGCAACACAGGCTCTGGCGGTAATGCGAGTGCGAAGCAGGCTGCAGTCTGGCGTGCTTGAAGTCATGTTCAAGCAGCATGTGGCAGACAAGACGAACTGGCGCGATATGCTTAAGGGCGCCGCAGTTGAGCTAGATATGGCAGCAGAGCGAGACCGACTCCTGGCTGCATGCCAAGGGGCTATTAGTGAGCTTGAAGATCAATTTGGGTTCTTCGCAATAAGTAAGCTTTCTGGCATCGAGCCTGTAAGTATCGAGTATCCAGTTGCGCAGTACCCGGAGAAAATTAGTTCGTTTAATTTTGATAAAGACCCTGAAGTCTCTGGCAAGTTGCTGGGCATTAAAGGTCAATATCTGATTCTAGATGGCGGTGTGATCAATCTGCGCCGTTTCTCAGGCTATGAAGTCGAGTTAAGCGCCTAGCAATTGTCTATCTGCCCATCATTACAACAGTGTTATGCGGGTGCCAAGAATTAAATGTGCCCAAGCTATAGAGGAACTTCATGAAAAACGCCCAGGCCAGAACGGTTTATCTTAAAGACTATCAGCCGCCAGCCTTTACCATCCAGACAACACAGCTCCGCTTCGACCTGTTTGAGGACTATGCCATAGTCGAGTCGACGCTGCAAATGCAGAACCTTAGCGGATCGGATCTGTTGGTGCTGCACGGGAATAACATGCAGTTGGAGGAGCTGAGGCTTGATGAGGTATCTCTTGAGCCAACGCAGTACCTGCTGGACGATGAGCAGCTTAGCATTCCGGCACTTGGAGATATCCTCGGCCGCTCTCCTGAGTCATTCACTTTATACTGCCGAACCCGGATTGAGCCGCAAAACAACACTGCGCTGGAGGGATTGTATAAGTCCAAGAAGATGTTCTGTACCCAGTGTGAGGCTGAAGGCTTCAGGCGCATTACTTACTATCTGGATCGGCCCGATGTCATGAGCCGGTTTACTACTACTATCATTTCTGATGCCGAGCGCTATCCGGTCTTGCTTTCCAACGGCAACCGCATCGCAAAGGGTGCAGTGGAGTCTGACCCATCGCGTCATTGGGTAAGTTGGGAAGACCCCTTTATGAAACCGAGCTACCTGTTTGCCCTGGTGGCTGGGAACCTCGAGCATATGAATGACTCGTTTACCACCATGACGGGAAGGGAAATCAAGCTGCAGATATTTGCCGAGGAGAAAGACCTGGACAAGATTGACCATGCCATGGATTCGCTTAAGCGTTCAATGCGCTGGGACGAGGAGGTGTATGGTCGCGAGTACGATCTGGATATCTTCATGATTGTTGCCGTTGATGACTTCAACATGGGTGCAATGGAAAACAAGGGGCTGAATATATTCAACACCTCCTGCGTATTGGCAAATCCACTCACGCAAACCGACCAGGCCTTCCAGCGTGTGGAGGCGGTTGTTGCACACGAGTATTTTCACAACTGGTCAGGTAATCGCGTAACCTGCAGAGACTGGTTTCAGCTGAGCTTAAAAGAAGGTTTTACGGTATTCAGAGACTCTGAGTTTTCTGCGGATATGGGGTCACGCACTGTTAAGCGAGTAGAGGACGTTTCGTTTCTGCGCACCATTCAATTTGCGGAAGATGCCGGTCCTATGGCGCATTCCGTGCGACCTGACTCTTATATGGAGATCTCAAATTTCTATACGGTAACGATTTACGAGAAAGGCGCAGAGGTAGTGAGAATGATCAGTCTTCTGGTTGGTCCAGAAGGCTTCCGCAAAGGCACGGATCTCTATTTCGAGCGTCATGACGGCCAGGCGGTGACTACGGAAGACTTTGTCAAAGCGATAGAAGATGCCAATAGTGTCGATTTGACCCAATTTCGTCGCTGGTACTCCCAGGCCGGTACGTCGGTGCTGGACATCGAAGGTGATTATTCTGCCGAAGAAAAAACCTATCGACTGAAAGTCGCTCAGCGCTGCCCAGCAACGCCGGGGCAGAACCAAAAACAGCCGTTTCATATTCCCCTGCGGTTGGGGTTGCTGGACTCAAATGGAGAGGCAATCCCCCTCAAGGGTGAAGGCTTGAGCGGAATCAACACTGATGAGGTGCTGCATGTTACTGAATCAAGCCAGACGTTCGAATTCACAGGTATAGAGTCCAAGCCGGTGCCTTCCTTGTTGCGCGGCTTCTCTGCTCCCGTTCGACTGAACTATGGATATTCGCAGGATGACCTATCTTTCCTGATTGCGAACGATGAGGACGGGTTTAATCGTTGGAATGCGGCACAGGTGCTGGCCTCACAGGTCATAGAGTCCATCCAGAATGGTGCTGACCTGGCCGATGCAAGTGATCGACTGTGTGATGCCTATGCGAGTATTCTGGATTCCGCGTTGAGGGATTCTGGTCTCGATAGAGCTATGCTGGCCCACCTGCTGTCACTGCCTCTGCTTGGCACGCTGATAGAGCAGGCAGATGTGGCCGATGTGCAGGCAATTTACGAAGCTCGCAAGTCGGTTGTGTCCCGCCTGGCAGATTCGCTGCGAGAAAAATTCGGGAAACTGTTTGAGTCGATTCCGACGACAGGAGAGTATCGGGCAGACGCGGTTTCTATCGCAAACAGGGCGCTACGCAACCTGTGTTTGCACTACCTGATGCAGGGCGATGAGGTGCATTGGTCTGCCATCGTGAATAAGCAATATTATGAAGCGAATAATATGACTGATCAGTTGGCGGCGCTGCGCTTATTGGTGAACGCCGAGTCTGAAAAGGTATCAGAACTGGCAGGACAAGCGCTGGCGGATTTTTACCAGCGCTGGCAGCAAGAACCGCTGGTTGTCGATCAATGGTTCGGGGTGCAGGCGATGGCGCAGAAGCCCGGCGCCTTAAGCCGGGTCAAGGCGCTCATGGATCATCCCGCCTTTGAGTTTAAAAATCCGAACAAGGTCCGCTCATTGATTGGTGCATTCTGTGGTCAAAACTTTACCGGCTTCCATGACGAGTCTGGTGATGGCTACGAATTTCTGGCTGACCAGGTGATTGCCCTTGATGCGCTTAACCCGCAGGTAGCTTCGCGCCTCCTCACGCCGTTGACTCGCTGGAAAAAATTTGATTCCAAGCGCCAGGCCTTAATGCAGGCACAGCTTCTCAGGATCAAGGCTGCCCCCGATCTCTCCAAGGATGTGTTTGAGATTGTCGAGAAAAGCACTGTGCAAATTACTGGCTAGAGGAGTGCCACGCTGACGCCAATAAGACATACACTGTTAGTTAGGGTTGGTAGTGAGAGCGGTGCCTCGAGAAGTATGGGTTAGGGCAATAATGACGCTACCGATCAGCGAGGGCCCGTCCTGCTAAATAGTCGGCAGGTCCAGATTCTACTTGCTGCAGTTTGCGATAGGCGCAGCCGTAAGTATCTACCTGCTGCGCTTAGCGGAGGTCGCGGCCGAAAATCTGCATTGACGTTCGGCCGCTAGTTATCTGTCTGTACAGATCAGGCAACTTCCTGAACATTAGTCGTTGGAATCATCTTGGCGCGATCGGCCGCTTCCTGGAAGCTCTCAATTTCATTGAAATTCAGGTAGCGGTAGATGTCGCCTTTCATGGTGTCAAGCGATTGCATATAGACCATGTACTCATCCATGGTTGGAATCTTGCCTAGAGCCGAACAGACTGCTGCCAACTCCGCTGAGGCCAAAAATACATCGGCGCCCTGTCCCAGACGGTTAGGGAAGTTCCTGGTTGAAGTAGATACCACTGTGGAATTCGGCGCTACCCGTGCCTGATTACCCATACATAGAGAGCAACCTGGCATTTCGGTGCGGGCACCGGATGTACCGAAAATATTGTAAATGCCTTCTTCCGTAAGCTGGTGTTCGTCCATCTTGGTTGGGGGTGCTATCCACAGCTTGGTGGGCAGCAGTCCGTCAACCTGCTTGAGAACTTCAGCAGCTGCCCGGAAGTTGCCGATATTCAGCATGCAGGATCCGATAAATACCTCATCGATCTTGGTGCCCTGAACCTCGGACAGCGGTTTCACATCATCTGGATCGTTGGGGCAGGCTAATAGCGGTTCCGTGATCTCGTTGAGGTCGATCTCTATGATTTTGTGGTATTCGGCGTCAGCATCCGGCTCCATCAGCTGCGGGTCTGCCAACCAGGCTTCCATTGACTGGGCGCGACGCTCCAGCGTTCTGGCGTCCTGATATCCGTTGTCTATCATCCAGCGTAGCAGTGTGATGTTGCTCTTGAAATATTCAATGATCGGCTCTTTATTCAGGCGAATAGTACAGCCGCCCGCGGAACGCTCGGCGGAGGCATCGGAGAGTTCAAATGCCTGCTCGACTTTGAGGTCTGGTAAGCCTTCGATTTCAAGAATGCGACCGGAGAAGATGTTCTTTTTGCCCTTTTTCGCTACGGTGAGATCGCCACTTTGGAGTGCTGCATAGGGGATGGCGTTGACCAGGTCTCGCAGGGTGATGCCTGGTTGCATCTCGCCCTTGAAACGGACCAGCACAGACTCAGGCATATCTAGCGGCATAACACCGGTGGCGGCCGCAAAAGCCACCAGACCGGAACCGGCTGGAAATGAAATGCCTATTGGGAATCGGGTATGGGAGTCGCCGCCCGTGCCCACAGTATCGGGCAACAGCATGCGGTTCAGCCAGGAGTGAATAATGCCGTCACCAGGCCGCAAGGAAACGCCGCCGCGAGTCTGGATAAAATCAGGCAGGGTATGTTGGGTATCGATATCCACAGGTTTGGGATAGGCGGCGGTGTGGCAGAACGATTGCATGACGAGATCTGAAGTGAATCCCAGGCACGCCAGGTCCTTGAGTTCGTCGCGGGTCATTGGTCCAGTTGTGTCCTGGCTACCAACGGTTGTCATCTTGGGCTCACAGTAGCTACCGGGTCTTACCCCATCAACACCGCAGGCGCGGCCAACCATTTTTTGCGCAAGGGTGTAACCCTTGTCCGATTCCTCGCCGATTACCGGTGCACGGAATACAGTGGAAGTGTCCAGCCCCATATGCTCGCGCGCTCGTTGCGTCAGCCCACGGCCAATGATCAGCGGGATCCGGCCGCCGGCACGGACTTCGTCCAGAAGTACTTCGGTTTTCAATTCAAACTCGGAAATGACTTCATCGGTGCCATGACGAACTATTTTTCCGTCGTAGACGCGAATATCGATGATGTCACCGGTATTGAGATTGTCTACGTCGCACTCGAAGGGCAGCGCGCCAGCATCTTCCATGGTATTAAAGAATATGGGAGCAATCTTGCCGGCAATACAGACGCCGCCACTGCGTTTGTTGGGAATGTAAGGTAAATCATCGCCGATGTACCACAGCACCGAGTTGGTGGCTGACTTGCGTGACGAGCCGGTTCCCATGACATCGCCAACCAGGGCTACTGGATGACCGGTCCTCTCTAGTTCATTGATTTGTTCTTCTGCGTTAGTCACACCCTCGCGCGGGTTCTTGTACATGGCCTTGGCGTGCAGAGGGATATCCGGGCGCGACCAGGCGTCCTGCGCCGGGGAGAGATCGTCGGTATTGGTCTCGCCGGGCACCTTGTACACGGCGACAGTCATTACTTCAGGGATTTCATTCTTTGAGGTGAACCATTCCGCGTCGGCCCAGGATGTCATAACGCGCTTGGCAGCAGCATTGCCGCCGTCGGCTTTCTCGGCGACGTCATGAAAGGCATCGAACATTAGCATCGTATGACAGAGTTCATCGGCCGCAAAATCGACAAGCTCACCGTCGTCGAGGAGGTCGATCAGTGTGGCAATGTTGTAGCCACCCAGCATTGTGCCTAGCAGCTTGACCGCAAACTTCTTGTCAATCAGCGGGGACTCAGCTTCGCCCTTGGCGACGGCTGACAAAAAGCCAGCTTTGACATAGGCGGCTTCGTCCACACCGGGAGGTACGCGATTTGAAATCAGGTCAACCAGAAATTCCTCTTCGCCGGCTGGGGGTGTCTTGAGCAGTTCTATCAGGTCGGCAACCTGGTCTGCTGAGAGGGGCTTTGGTACGACGCCCAATTCGGCGCGTTCAGCAACGTGTTTTCTGTAGGCTTTTAGCACGATAGGTTCCTCATGCGGTTGCTGTAGTGAATCGGTAAAGAAACAGCAGCTACTGACTGTGCAGTGCTCTGAGAATCACTAACAAGTGGAGTGAAGTTAAGAGTTGCGCTCTGCGGTTCCATTCCATTTGGGCTTTAATCCTGTCAGTAGAATTCCGTGGACAAAGCTTGTGAGTCGACGGTTCGTCACGCTGAAATGGAATGAGCACAATGCTATGCCGAAAATGCAAAGGCAACCTGTAAAACGCGCACGCATTCTATTGTAAATTCACGAAAAAATCCAGTTGCACGAGGCGAGGTGGGGTGCGCAAGCCAGCATAACCAGATAATTTCTATGGACTTTCTCTGTCCCAAATCGAAATATGCTGGAAGTTTTCCAGCAATGCTCTGGTGGTTCAGGGAGATGTTTACAAATACGGAAATCTTGCTAAAGTCTGCACCGGCTGGAACGAATGTAATAAAGCCGGTTACTCCATCGAGATGGCGAAATGACGAAAATCAAAACTCCCTGCATTGGAATCTGTTCGACTACTTCGCTCGGTGACCTCGTGTGCCGGGGCTGCAAGCGCTATGGTTTCGAAGTCATCAACTGGAATGCTTATGATGCGGACGCCAAGCACGCTGTCCTCAAACGTATTGAAAAATTTACCACCCAGTTGCTGTCCAGCCGGTTCCGTATTTTCTCGGTGCCCAATCTCAAGCTGGGCCTGGAACAGAATGCGATTCCGTTTGATCCCTCCTTGTCGCCATACTGTTGGCTGCATAATCTGCTTAAAAAACATCATCAGCAAATCGGTGATCTGAACCAGTTTGGTGTCTATGTTTTATCGGACCATGCGCACCTGGAATTGCAGGCGCTGGTTGAACAGGTCGAGGAAGAATTGCTGCTGCTGAGTTCCGCTCACCTGGATCGCTATCAGTTGAGTCCGGAGCAGAAACGCCAAAGCAGTCCTGAATCAAAATAGCGTGAAGTGAGCTAACGCGACTCAGGCAGTAATCGAATATTGTTTAAGCTGCCAGTGCTCACCGTCCAACTCCGCATACCAGCCTCTTTCCCCCCAATCTCCCAGCACCATCCGCGTCGCTTCACTGCTGCCGTCAATCTTGCTTTGCAAGGCTATGGAGTGGACGTAGGGGCGGTGCGTATGCCCGTGCAGTAGGCGTGGGCAGTCAACTCGCTGGAGGAATTCGAGCACCGCAGCCTGGTTTACATCCATGATGTCGTCTTGTTTTTCGGCAGTGGCTGCGCTGCTCTGTTGGCGAGCCTGGCGGGCAAAAGCAATACGCTCATCAAGGTTTCTGGCGAGGAAGTCCGCCTGCCATTCTGCCGATCTCACCATCGAGCGAAAAGCCTGGTATTCAGTATCGTCCGTGCACAATACATCACCGTGCATCAGGACGATGTCACCGAGTTTGCTGTGGAGGCGATAGGGTTCGGCAAGCAAGCTGGCGCCGCAGCGCGCAGCGAATTCCGTGCCCATCAGGAAATCCCGATTGCCGTGCATAAGATAGACATCGCTGCCGCATCCAGCGAATTCGTGTAGCGCTTGCGCGACAGTATCACTGGTAGCTGTGATGCCGTCATCACCAAGCCAGACCTCAAAGAGATCACCGAGAATATATAATGCTTCGCACTTACCCTTATTTTCCTGTAGGAACATCAGTAGGGCGCGAGTCAGGTCAGGGCGATCATCCTGTAAGTGCAGATCGGAAATAAATAGAATTGGCTTGCTCAATCAAAGTCTCTCGTGACGGCGAGGCGACGAAGAACAGGTCTAAATCAGCCTGGGATTCATGCGTCAGACTGATCCTGCTCTTTGATCTCGGTCGACTCAATGATGACATCGTCCACCGGCACGTCCTGGTGTCCAGCTCGAGAGGTGGTGTCGCAGCCCTTGATTTTGTTTACTACGTCCATGCCGTCGACTACTTTGGCAAAGACGGTGTAGCCCCATGCCTCGGCGCTTTTTCCACGATGATCGAGAAAGAAGTTGTCGCTGACGTTGATGAAAAATTGGGAGGTCGCCGAATGTGGGTCTGACGTTCTCGCCATCGCCAGGGTGCCGGTCAGGTTGCTTAAGCCGTTATCTGCTTCATTCTCTATCGGATCGTTGTTGGCCTTCTGCTGCATCCCGGGTTCAAAGCCCCCTCCCTGAATCATGAAGTTATCGATAACGCGGTGGAAGATGGTGCCGTCATAGAAACCTGCTTTAGCATATTGCATGAAGTTCGCAGCTGACTTGGGTGCTTTTTCGAAGTCCAGTTCGACAGAGATAGGCCCAAAATTGGTGTTCAAAACGATCATAAAGTCATTCCTTGGCTTGGATTACTTAATACAACAGACCGAGTTATAATACGGCTTTTGCCTGGCCCTAGATAGTCCCGAGAAGTTCTCTCCAACTGCTGCCTGGCTTATTGAGTCAGCAGCTAGAAGGCTTGCCTCAAAGCCACAAGCACTGGAAAGAATTCTCTGAGTAAGCCGTAAAGTGAATCTCAACAAAAACTGTATCGGCGCCGAATGTTCTAGCCATGTGCGCTTTAATGCGGCTGCGCGCAGGACCTGGCATCAGCAATGAGGTCCTCATGCCTCTATCGGTGCTAGCCGTAGCGACCCAGCCGCTCATCCCGGCACTCAGTAATAACAGTGTTCTAAATTTATGAATGACTCAAGCAAGACCAGCGGATCCAACGCCGCTTCCGCAGCGCCATCTAATTTCATCCGCACGCTCATAGCGCATGACCTGGAGAACGGGAAACACGGCGGACGTGTGCATACCCGTTTCCCTCCTGAGCCCAATGGCTATCTTCACATTGGACATGCCAAGTCTATTTGCTTGAATTTCACGGTGGCTGCGGAAAACAACGGATACTGCAATCTCAGATTCGATGACACCAACCCAGCGAAGGAGAGCCAGGAGTTTGTCGACTCCATCAAAGACAATATCAAGTGGCTCGGCTTTAGCTGGCACGGCGAAGTCCGTTATTCCTCCAACTATTTTGAAACACTTTACGATTTTGCGGTTCAGCTCATCGATTCTGGCAAGGCATATGTTTGCAGCCTGAGCGCGGAGGAAGCGCGAGAATATAGGGGCACACTGACCGAAGCAGGTCGGAACAGCCCGGATCGCGGTCGATCTGTCGGCGACAACCTCGATTTGTTCGCGCGTATGCGAGCGGGAGAGTTTGCTGACGGCGCGTATTCAGTGCGCGCAAAAATTGATATGGCGTCTCCCAATATGAACATGCGAGACCCTGTGCTGTATCGAATCCGGCATGTTACGCACCACCAGACAGGAGACAAGTGGTGTATTTACCCGACCTACGATTACACCCATTGCATTTCCGACGCGATTGAAGGCATAACCCATTCGCTCTGTACTTTAGAATTTGAGGACCACCGGCCGCTCTACGACTGGATCTTGCAGGACCTTGAGATAGAGGCGATTCGAGCAGCCAGTGTCCTGGCGAACTCCCCAGAGAAGTATGTTCTGCCCGAACAAACTGAATTTGCCAAACTCAAACTGAATTACACCATGATGGGAAAGCGCAACCTCAAGACCATGGTCGAAGAAGGCGTGGTATCAGGTTGGGATGACCCGCGCATGCCCACAATTGCTGGTATGCGGCGGCGGGGATTTACCCCGGCATCAATTCGTAATTTTTGCGAGAGTGTGGGCGTGAGTCGCAGCGAGGGGGTCGTTGATCTCGGTATGCTTGAGCACGCGATTCGTGACGATCTGGATAAACATGCGCCCCGCGCAATGTGCGTGATGAACCCGCTGCGTGTTGTCATCGGTAACATCGCAGCAGGCGAGATACAGCAACTGGATATGGCATCGCACCCAAAGGATGAGTCACTTGGCCGTCGCAGCGTGCCTTTCACCAGGGAGATAGTTATCGACCGGGCAGATTTCGAGTCTGACCCGCCGGCTGGTTTTAAGCGTCTGATACCAGGCGGGGAAGTCCGGCTGCGGGGATGCTATGTCATCAAATGCAATGAAGTGGTAACAGATTCGGATGGCGAGGTAATCGCCCTGCATTGCAGTGCGGATCTCGATACTCTGGGCAAGAAACCGGAAGGCAGAAAAGTTAAGGGCGTTATCCACTGGGTATCAGCCAGTGAAGGTAAACCAGTTTCGATTCGTCTGTATGATCGCCTGTTTACCGTAGAAAACCCGGAATCCAAACAGATTGAAGACTATCGCAGCTGTCTCAACCCCGACTCGCTAATAGAAATTGCAGGTGGGCTAATAGGGCCAGCTGCGATTACAGGGGAGCATCAGCGATTTCAGTTCGAGCGGGAAGGTTATTTCTGCCTGGATGAGCTGGATTCCAGCCCGGACAATCCGGTGTTTAATCGGACAATAACGTTGCGCGATTCCTGGGCTAAGTAAGGGCGAGTGAGTAAGCAGTGGTAAAAATCTACAACACCTTAACGCAGCAAAAAGAAGAGCTCCGCCCCCTTGAAGCAGGAAAGGTGAAGCTATATGTGTGTGGAATCACGGTCTATGACTACTGTCATCTTGGTCATGCTCGCATGCTGGTGGCATTCGATGTCGTTGTGCGCTACCTGCGCTTTCGCGGTTATGACGTGACCTATATTCGAAATATCACGGACGTTGATGACAAAATTCTTGCTCGGGCAATAGAGAATAATGAAGCCTTTACCGATGTAACTGATCGATACATTGCCGCCATGCATGAAGATGAGGCTGCACTTTCTATACTGCACCCTGATCAAGAACCGCGAGCTACAGCCCATATTGAAGAGATGGTCAGCATGATCGAGCGCCTGATTGATACTGACCACGCTTATCGTGCGGAAAATGGCGACGTCTACTATGCGGTAACGCGCTTTCCAGACTACGGCAAGCTATCGAAGAAGAAGCTCGATGAACTCCTGGACGGTGCCCGGATCGAAGTTGGTGAGCTGAAGCGAGACCCCAGGGATTTCGTGCTGTGGAAATCCGCCTCAGATAATGCAGTAGGCTGGGATTCCCCGTGGGGCTATGGCCGTCCCGGTTGGCACATCGAATGCTCGGCGATGGCCACCTGTGCGCTGGGCAATACCTTTGATATTCACGGTGGTGGATCTGACTTAATGTTTCCCCACCACGAGAACGAAATTGCGCAGTCAGAGGCAGCAACCGGAGAGACCTTTGCGAAGCTTTGGATGCACAACGGACCACTCCGCATCGATGATGAGAAGATGTCTAAATCCCTGGATAATTTTTTTACAGTAAGGGAAGTCCTTCAGCACCATAAGGCCGAGGTCGTTCGCAATCTCCTGATCTCCAGTCATTATCGCAGCCCAATTAATTATTCAGAGCAGAGCCTCGTGCAATCCGCCAAGGCCCTTGAGCGCTTCTATCACTGTCTCAAGGATCTGGATATCAGGAACGCCAAGTCGCTTACCAATAGCCGCTTTGAAAAGGCGTTTGTTGCGGCCATGGATGATGACTTCAATGCGCCTGAAGCCTTCAGCGTGATGTTTGAAATGGTTTCCGAGATTAATAGGATCAAAGTGACAGATCAGGATCTTGCGAATCAGCTTGGGGCGCTGCTGGTGCGCCTGGGGGGCAGTATGGGCATCTTACAAGCTGAGCCTGCTGCTTTTCTGCAGGCATCAGTGGGTGCTGAGATTGACTCGGCTGAAATCGATCGTCTGGTCGCCGCGAGGGATCAGGCTCGTGCTGATAAAGATTGGGGAAAGGCAGACGAGATCAGAGATCAGCTAACTGCGCTAAACGTTGTGGTAGAAGATGGTGCCGCGGGTAGCACCTGGCGCATCGAAGCGTAGTATAATCAAGATTCGTCAGGGCCAATTGACGAGTGGGTATGGCGCGAGTATTATGCCGTCCTCCTGAAATTGGACGAAATTTCGGAATTATCGGGGTATAGCGCAGTCTGGTAGCGCGCTTGCTTTGGGAGCAAGATGTCGGGAGTTCAAATCTCTC
>MDTB01187747.1_pt1 | contig 13482 bp, 11 predicted proteins | sample 811161 | NCBI WGS metagenome assembly MDTB01 (sample SAMN05326650, study PRJNA326480) | marine metagenome | isolation source: seawater | place: Mediterranean Sea | collected 2009
TGAAGTTGGTATTATGGCAAGAAAAATTGCTTCTGCAATAGAGTCCTATAACTTACCTCCTAAATCACATATTGGATTAATTTCTAAAAACTGTAGAGAATGGATTATTGCTGATTTAGCAATTATGATGTCAGGGCATATTTCAGTACCCTTTTTTCCGACACTTAAGTCTCATGAACTTGAAAAATTAATTGATTTTGGTGAAGTTAAATTAATGTTTGCCGGCAAGCTTGAGAACTGGGAGGAGCAAAGCAAAGGAGTTAAAAATATTCCAATAATATCTTTTCCATTATATGAGAATCATTCTCTAATCCCAAATTCAGTTAATTGGAATGATTTACTAAACAAATTTGAACCGAAGACTGAAAATTATCATCCTGAAATGGATGATATTTGGACAATTATTTTTACATCAGGAACTACAGGTGATCCCAAAGGAGCAGTTTTAGATTATAAGACTGTTTATTTGACTAAAATTATTATTGAAAGTGAAGTTAATCCGCTTAAGGTAGACAGAGATGGAAATAATAGTTTTATATCATATATGCCATTAAATCATATTTTTGAGAGAGTAGTAATTGAGTTTTCATGTTTGCGCTATGGCGGAACTATTTCTTTTGTTGAATCTCTTGAATCTTTTGGTAAAAACCTTTCTGATGTTCAACCGACAACTTTTGCTGGAGTACCTAGAATTTACAATAAGTTTAAGGAAAAAGTTTTAGAGAAAATGCCTCAAAAAAAATTAGATTTATTTTTAAAAATTCCGATTTTATCATCAATTGTAAAGAAAAAGATTAAAAAGTCATTAGGATGGACAAATGCTAAAGCTATTCTTAGTGGTGCTGCTTTTTTACCCCAAGCGTTAATAGATTGGTATCAAAAACTAGATATTTATATACTTAATGGTTATGGTATGACAGAAAACTGTTGTGTTTGTTCATATTTAGATACAAAGAAAACAGATGGTGTTGGATCTGTCGGAGTCCCATGGGATGCTGTTGAAGTAAAGATTGACAAACAAGGTGCAATATGGAATAAAAGCCCTTACTTATTAAGGGAATATTACAAAAATAAAGAGCTTACTGATGAAGTACTTAAAGATGGTTGGTTCAACACGGGTGATAAGGGTTATGTTGATAACGATGGTTATTTATTTATAACTGGAAGGGTTAAAGACATTTTTAAGACTTCAAAAGGAAAATACATAGAACCATCTGTTATGGAAGCTGAGTTTGAAAAAGCAAACCTATTTCAACAGATCTGTATTGTTGGTTTAGGTCTTCCTCAGCCAATATTGCTTGGTGTACCAAATGATTTGTCAAAATCAAATAAAGAGAAAATTTCAGAAAAAATGAATTCTTTTCTTGAAAAAGTTAATTCTACTTTGGATGGGTATAAGAAAATTAAGAAGGTAGTTTTTGTAAGAGATGAGTGGACACCAGATAATAATCTTACCACTCCAACTTTAAAGATAAAGAGAGCTAAAATTGACGAAGAATTTTCAAAAAATTACGAATCTTGGTACAATTCTTCAGAAACGATTATTTGGCAATAATTATTTTTCAGAGAAAGCAAAAATTATAATATTTTTAATATTCTAATAAAATATTGTTAAATTACACCCAAATTTAAGCAACTATGAAAAATTACAATTATCTGTTTTTGCTGTTTGTTTTATTGTTATCATTCAATTTAACTGCACAGCAAAACAGTGAAGAAGTCACTGCTGCCTCAAGAACAGCTGAGAAACTTAGCGAAGCTAGTAACTCTACAACTATCATTTCAGAAAAGGAAATTTCAAGTAAAAAATCCTTTAATATTTTAAGTTTATTGGAAAGTACTGTTGGTGTTAATGTTTCAAGACAAGGTGTTAACAGTTTCAACGTCTCACTAAGAGAAGGCGTTGATCTCTTTTCTACAAGAGCTGTTTTGCTCTCTGATGGTAGAGAATTAAACACATATGGTTTAAACTTTTTTGATGCATCTGCTTCAACATTATCTGGACTTGATATTGCCAGAGTAGAAGTTGTAAGAGGATCTTCCTCTGCTGTCTATGGACTCGGAGCAAGTTCAGGTGTTATTAGTTTTACTACTAAAAATCCATTTGATTATGCTGGAACTACAATTCAGGTTTCTAGTGGAGGGATTACAAAGTATGGTGGATCTATCTTAGCTGGAAGCGCAAAAAATGTTCAATCAAATTGGAATCTTTTAGATTTAAACTTTAGACACGCTGATCATAATGAAGATAAAAGCTTCGGTTATAAGATTAATGCAAGATATTCTGAAAACTCAGACTGGCTTGTTGGGGATCAAACATCTCAGACTATTGGTGGTGAATTACCACTTATGCATTCTTTCAATTTTGATACTTCTCTGTACTGGAGAGGGGATGACTATGATTTTACTGCAACTTTTGGTCTTAATGATACAGAAAACATTCAAAGAAGAAGGTTTTGGGGTGAAGAAAAAAGAGGTGCCTCTAGTAAATTTTTAAATTTGAAAGTTAATTCTGGAAATTTTTTCGCTCAGTATAATTATGTTCAAAATGATACAAAAGAAAATTACAACTATTGGTTAGGAGCTGATCATGGAATTGATAGTCAACAATCTCACTTTCAACTAGGATATGAATTATCATTACCAAGTCTTAGTACAGAGTTAAATTTTGGCGCTGATAACAGACTAATAAAATTTGATACTGGAGGAAAAGTATTTGGAACCTATGAAGATGAAGATGATTTCAGAACAATAGGGGCATTTGTTTCTTCAAAAACCAAACTATTTGATAATGTTGATGTTCTTTTCCAAGGAAGATATGATCACTTTAATGTTATAAATGAGGGTGCATTTTCACCTAAAGGTGTAATTTTTGTAAAAGATAATAAAGGTGGAACATTGAGGTTAAGCATGAGTCAATCTAATAATGCTGACGACGCATACACACTATTTAGTGATTTTGCTGCTGCATCTTTAAATGACGGTAGTTACATGGGACCATATGGAAATAAAAGTGCCCTTACATTTAATAATCCAACCTGGAGACCTTGGCCACAGTTAGAGGGTTTTGTTAATTTACATCCAACTCCAAGACTAGATATTCTTGGAATTAGTCACTTTCATGTGATGATGGGTATTGCTGATGGATATGCGAATTCAATTCTAACTCAAGCTTTTTCAACTGGAAATTTAATTCTTTTAGCACCAGTATTAACTATTGAAAATATTATAATGGATATGCTTAGTGATGGTAGTTATACTGATTTTTATTTTCATGATGGAAATGGAAATCCAATGGATTTAAAAGGTAACGATACATCACAGTTATCAACTGAAACAACATATGAATTAGGATATAGTAATACCATTGGAGAAAAGTTTTCATATTCTGTTGATGTTTATAATATTAAAAAGAACAATATAGTTAGTATGAGACAAGTCACTCCTCATGTTGCAGTTAATCCTGCTCTTTTAGCTAGTGAGTTTGGCAATAATTTAGCTGACAATGTATACAGTACGTACATATCACTTGGTTTACCTGCTGCTAATGCTGCAGCATTAGCAAATATTCATGGATCTATTGCTGGTCAGTTTGCTGCTGGATTTGCTGCCTCAGCTCAATCTTTAGGATTAGTTCAAGCAGATCAATCTCCAGATAATCATAGATTATACTGGAGTCATTATAATTTTGGAGAAATTAACTATTGGGGTGCTGATATAGCAACTAATTATGAAATAAACAAGACTGCATCTTTGTACGCAAACTATTCATTCATTAATCAAACTGAATTTACTAGAGAAGATGTTGGTCCAGATGAAACATCACCAGAAGTTTATCATCTTAATATTCCTAAACATAGAGTAAAAGCTGGTTTTGCATACAACCCTGATAAAGGACTGAATTTTGGTCTTTCATTCAGATATCAAAACTCAATGAATATTAATACTATAAACTCTGGAAATTCAGATCTGTTTTGGTTTGATGGATTCATTCCGAAAAGAGCTGTTTGGGATATGAATATTGGAATGCCTATCACATCTAAAACAAGAATTGATTTAACTGTTGATAATGTATTAGGTAAAAAATATCAAACTTTTGTTAATATGCCTATGATTGGTCAACAAGCGTTATTTACATTAACTCATAATTTCTAAGAGTTGAAAACAGATAAAATAGCTTTGGTCACAGGATCAGGGCAAGGTATAGGAAGAGCAACGGCAGTTGCTCTTTCTGCTTTTAGTCACGTTATTATTGCTGATATTGATAAAGTGTCTGGAGAAGAAACAGTTTCAATCATCAATCGAAAAGGTGGAAGATCTAGATTTGTTTATTTAGATGTATCTGATTCTGATAGCATAACAGAGCTGTTTTTAAATATTTCATCAAATGAAAATAAATTAGATTATGCAGTGAATAATGCTGGAATTGCAGGAGAAATGAAACTGATTCATGAACTAGATTTAGAGGATTGGAATAAAATTCTAAAAATAAATTTAACGGGTGTATTTCTTTGCATGAAATATCAAATTAAACTTATGCTTGATAATAAGTTTGGCAGAATTGTCAATGTTTCATCTATGGCAGGAACTTACGGTTTTTCTAGAGGTTCATCCTACAGTGCTACAAAGCATGGAGTGATAGGTTTAACTAAGAGCGCAGCAATTGAATATGGTTCTGAAAACATTAGAGTTAATTCAGTTTGCCCAGGTTTTGTTCAAACAAAAATTCTTGATGACATTCCTGATTATGTACTTGATTTCAATAAAAAGTATAGAGTTCCAATGAAAAGAATTGGAAGACCGGAGGAAGTTGCTGAATCAATATGTTGGTTGCTTTCTGAAAAGTCATCTTTTACAAATGGACACTCTCTATATATAGATGGAGGATTCTCAGTTGGATAATAAATATTATGAATAACAAACCATACAAAACAATTTTCAAGAATTTAAAGGAAATGTCCTTACATGTTGGAAAAGAATTGGGATTAACTGAATGGGTTGAGATCAAACAATCAGATATAAATACTTTTGCAAAACTTACTGAAGATGAACAGTGGATTCATATTGATAAAAAGAAATCTGAAAAATATTCCCCATATAAAAATACAATTGCCCATGGTTTCATGATTCTTTCTTTTTCTACAAAATTCGCATACGAAACTTTTGCAATTGATAGTGTAAAAATGGGACTGAATTATGGTTTAGACAGACTAAGATTTCCTTCTGCTACACCATCTGGGGGACATATCAGAGCTAGAGTTTCATTATTAGAAATAGACTACAATATCGGAAATTCAAAATATAAAATTGGTTTAACCATTGAATTAAAAGATCAAGAAAAACCAGTTTGTGTAGCTGAGTTTTTAGCAATGGCTTACGAATAATTCCTCTTATTTATTCTGTAACATAAAAAATTAATAAATTTGAAAAAAACAATAACTATGAAAAATTATATTTTAATTTTATTATTAGCAGTTTTCACTTTTTCTTGTGAAACTACTAATGCTCCAGTTGACAATCCTGCAGCTGGTTATTTAGCTACTGCCGATGGTAGATCTGATGCAAGAGATGCTGATCCTGCTAACTTGGACATTATCGACAAGTATCTTGATGCTCATAATAGTAAAGATCTTGAAGCTATATTTAATATGGAAGCTGACTCTACTAAACAATTTGGACAATTCTTTGTATATGGTCCAAGAGGTGAATTTTTACAAACAAGAGAAACACATAAAGACTTTTTAGCTGGATGGTTTGAATCTAATGATCCAAAATGGAATACCTTTTTCTCATATTCAATGAAAGTTGATGGACAAGTAGGTGAGTGGGTAATTACTGGACACTCATTAACTCAAAATGTTGATGGGAATGAAGTAACATCATATGATATAGCTGATTTTTATATTGAAGATGGAAAAATTGGTGGTTTTTGGGTTTATACTAGAGCTGAAGTTCCTCAAGAATAAAATTTTTAAACTTAAATAATTACTAAAAACTATGAAAAAATACATTTTAATTTTATTGTTAGCAGCTTTTACTTTTTCATGTGAAACTGCCTCTAAAGAAGTAGAATTAGGTCCCGCACCTGGCTATTTAGCTACCGCTGATGGAAAAATTGATGCAAGAGATGCTGATCCTGCTAATTTAGAGATTTGGGAAAAATACATTGAAGCCCATAATAATAGAGATTATGAAACAATAGCATTAATGAATCATGATTCAATTGTTTTAAATCTTGATGATGGAACAGACATCATTGGAACCGACAATCACATGGAAGTTCTTAAAGCTTACATGGATTCTTCAAATCCGACTTGGAATATATTCTTTTCTTACACTATGCATGTGGAGGGACAAAATGGTGACTGGGTAATTGCTGGTCATAATGTTACTGAAACTCTTGATGGTGAAGAGTCTAATCCATGGATTATAGCCGATGCATTCATTGTTGATGGAAAAATTAGAAGAATTATTGGTTATAAAAAAGAGAACAAATAATATCTAATATAAATCAATTTAAAAGAGGAGTTTTTTACTCCTCTTTTTTTTGTACATTATTAATATGAATAGAACTAGTTCATTAGATGATTTTATAAAATATCTAGAAAACAGAATTGATAATGAAGATTTTAGAAATTCAGTTGAGAAAATTACTTTTTTGACTACGCTTCATGTTATAAAAAAAAATATTGGGGAAAAATGAATAGATTAATATTATCAATTTTAATTATATCATGTAAAAATTAAACTGATTTTAAATTTCTTTTTTCCAAAAAGCAATTCCACCAGCTTGTTTACCTACTTCAACTGAATCTATCAATTCATAGCCTTGTAGGCTTATTACATCAACTTTTCCTGGTTCACCACCAATACCTTCAACTGAAATAAATGCATATTGGCTATCATGAGAAATCGCTATTCCATGAGAAACACTTGTTGTATTTTTAATCAAAGCCAATAGCTTTTTATCTTTTAAATCCCATATAGCTGTTTTACCTTCACTTTTAATAGTTCCCACTAGTAATTTTCCATCTGGAGATATTTCTAGATTATAAGGTCCTTTACCAGTTTTAAATCTATCTGAAACCTTCCAATTTTCTAAATCAACCTCTATGACTTCATCAGATCCATTTCCTGCTATATAGGCTAAATTAAGTATAGGATGAGGTATAACCCAAGTAGGCTTAACCATTGAATGTTTCATTCCTTGCATGGACATCTTTTTATCATCCTTTTTCATATTATGATTCATGTTTTCATGATCCTTTTTGTCATGCCCCATCTGCTTATGATCATTCATCTTATTTTCAAGATCTAATACTCTATTTACTTTAAGGCTTAATGCATCAATTTCAAATAATTCACCTGACATCATAGCAACTGAATATTGATATAAACCATCAGAAGAAATTCTTGATCCATGTGGCATTGAACCAGTTTTAATTTTTAGTATTTCAGTCATAGTCTCAGGGTCAACGACGGAAACTGTTGATGGTTTCATGTCTCCGTGTAAATTGAAATTAACACAATAAAGAAATCCTGTAACAGTTGAAATCTGCATTGTGGCTGGAAAAAGCCCTAATGTTGTTTCATCCACTATCTCATTAGTATTGGTAGAATACTTTATAAGTTTACCAAACGGATTTCCATGAGCTAAAGACAAATACCAATAATCTCCATTAGGATCGACAGTAATTCCGTGCGGGCCTTCAATTTCTGTAGGAAATGTACCAACAGTTATCCTATCAACCTCCTCAATTTCATTTTTATCAAATTTTAAAAGAGAAACGGTGTCATCTGATTCAGAGGCAACATATACGTAGTAATTTTGCGTGTACATTAAATTACATGCAAAAAGAATTAAAATAAATCTTTTCATATTATTCTATAGGTGGACTAGCTAAAATTTCAAAAAATTGTAAAAGATTTTTTGCTCCAAATAAATTATCCAATGTCTTATCAGTTGTGAATTGCATTGTATTTGAATTATCAGGTTTTGAATCTAATAATTTAAGAGCTCCAATACCAGCATTAAAATCAGAATAAAATATATTTCCTTTAAAATATTGTGCTCCCCATGTCATTGTATTATTTGGTATAAAACCGTTAGGGGAACCAGTTTTAAATGCTGCAATTTCTCTTCCTTGTTTGTAAAGATCTCCCAAAAGTTCTCCGCTAATATCAATAACTCTAACTCCTCCATTATACATTCCAGCATAAACAACATCATCTTCAACCCAGAAATTGTGAGAACCATATCCTGGCAATTCAAACCTAGCAACTTCTTTTGGGTTTTTTAAGTCTGAAAAATCAACAAAATGTAAAAAACCTGTAGTCTCATTAGCTGCAAAGAAATCTACGCCATCAGGAAATATTTCATCACCAAGAATTACATAGAACTTTCCAGTAGATTTACTTCTATAAGGAAAAGCAGCATGATTTGCACCTGTTTTATATTTATAATTAGCAAAGGCTACTGGATTTGATGGTGAACCACCAGCAATTCCATTACCTACATCAACCATGTAAATACCGTCTTTCCAGTTTGAAGTGTATGCTATTCCATCTTCAATCCAAACATCATGTATTGCTGAACCTAATTCTAATTCAAACTTTCCTACTCCTTTGGGATTTTTTGGATCTTCAATATTTACAACTTCAAATTTTGCAGGATTTCCAAAAGCATTTAATGCGTAAACATGATTGTTGTCAATAAATACATTATGAACACCACCGGTTAATCCATCTGTATATTCAGATAATATTTGTACATCAGATGGGTTTGATATATCTAATACAATAAAACCATTTTTTCTATTTGATGCTCCTTCTCTCGTAATTACACATATTTTACCATCTTTAGAAACTTTGACATCATTAACAATTCTTGCGTCAACCTTTATACTGTCAATTTTGGTAATATTTGATGGATCTGTAACATCCCAAAAGTATGCAAGACCATTAAAAAATGTTCCTGAAACTCCATAATCTTTACCATCAACTCCCTCAAAAAACCAAGCATCTGAAGAATGGGTATCAAAAACATCTCCTGTACTCAACTGAACTATATCTCTTTTAACATCTCTGTCAACAACTTTGATTTTAGTTGAAGATGTTATATTACCAAACGATGCACTAACAGTATATAAACCAGGGATATCTGCAACAAATTTATTGTTCATTATTAATCCTGATGCAGAGTTACTACTATCAAAAGATTTTCCTTGAAAAGAGAATACAGGATTTAAACCATCTAATTCTTTTCCTTTTTTGTCCATTAACAATCCATTTAATGTAACTACATCACCAGTTCGCACTGAGTTACTACTTGCTTCAATATTAATTGAGTGTACAGGATTTTCTAAAACTTTAATTTCTTTTGAAACTTCAACTCCTTCATATTCTAAAGTTATATTTGATTTTCCTTTACTTTCAGCTTTTAGTAAACTATTTGCATCAACACTGACGACTAATGGATTAGATGAGCTGATATTAACAGTTACATCATCTCTTGAATTTCCTTTTTCAGTTTCTATATAGTAGGATATAGGAATATAATTTCCAGAAAAGAACTCTTGACCAATATTTAATTTAATTGCTTTTGGTGAAGAGTATTTAACAAATACTGAAAATGTCTTACTAAATCTTTTTCCATCATTCTTAGGATCTACACAAACAGCAACTACTTCATGATTTCCTGGTTCATTCGCTAATATATTTCCAGTTGAAGGATCTTGAACAATTGATCCTCCCAAATTAAAAACTCCTTTTTTGTGATAATAGATGATTACTTCACAGGAACCAGTACTGCCATCACTATATTTAACGTATGTTTCTGGCGTAAATGAATCTCCTACTTCTAGTATTAAACCTTCTAAATTTGACTCAAGTGTTCTAGTTTGAGAAAATGAAACACTCGAGATAATTAATAATAATAATGTTAACTTTTTCATAATAATTTTTTTAATAATAATTTGTTAATCAAGGTGTGTATTTACCTTAGAATTATCTTTTTTTCCTCCAGATACTTTTGCTGCTCCAATTCCAGTATTAAAATCTGAATAGAATACATATCCTTTGTGAAGTTGAGCACCCCAAACCATCGTGTCATTAGCTATATAACCATCTGGACTTCCTGTCAATAAATATCCAATTTCACGACCTTGTTTGTATAAATCACCTATCAAATCACCACTTATATCAACAACTCTAACTCCACCTGTATACATTGCAACATACAATATATCATCTTCAATCCAATAATTATGAGAACCATGTCCAGGTAATTCATATCTAGCCACTTCTTTTGGATTATTTAAGTCTGAAAAATCGACAAAATGAAGAAATCCTGCAGTTTCATTTGTTCCATTTGGATTTACTCCATTTGGAAAAATTTCATCACCTAGTACAGTATAGAATTTTCCAGTAGATTTACTTTTAAAAGGAAATGCAGCATGGTTTGCGCCACTATCATAAGTATAATTTCCAAATGCAATTGGATTTGATGGAGATCCACCAACAATTCCATTACCCACATCAACTAAATATACTCCATCACGCCAGTTAGAAGAATAAGCTATCCCATCTTCAATCCATACATCATGAATCGATTGCCCTTCTTTACCGATTTCAAACATACCAACTTCATATGGGTTTTTAGGATCTTCTATATTAACAATATAGTATTTTTCACCATTACTTAAAGCATATACATGATTGTTGTCTATGAATACATTATGCACTCCACCTGTTAAGTTTCTAGTGTACTCTGAAATTATTTTTACATCTCTTGGGTTTGAAACATCAATAATAATCATTCCATTTTTTCTGTTTGACGCTCCTTCACGACTAATCACACATATCTTACCGTCTTTAGAAACTTTGACATCATTAACAGTTCTTGCATCTACTTTGACACTGTCAATTTTTTTAATATCAGCTGGATCTGTTACGTCCCAGAAGTAAGATGTGCCATCAGCTCCCCAAGTTCCTGTTACTGCATAATCACCACCATCAACTCCTTCAAATACCCAAAAATCAGAGGTATGTTTATTAGTCACCTTTCCTGTACCAACAGATTTAACTTCTCTCTTAACATCTCTTTGAAATATGTTTGCGATTTTTGAAGTTGTTACATTTCCGACTCTTGCAGAAACAATATATTTTCCTGGTACATCACCCACAAATCTTCCATCTTCTAATATTAATCCAGAAGCTGTATTGCTTTTATCAAATGATTTTCCTGTGAAAGAATATTCGGCTTTAATGTTTTCAATTATATTTCCTCTTTTATCATATGCAATTGCATTATAATCAATAACATCGCCTGTTCTAGCATTATTAGTTTCCGAAATTAGCTTAAGTTTAATAACAGGGTTTCTTTCAATTCTCACATCTATTTTACCATTTATTCCATCGACATTAGCCTCAATCGTTGATACTCCTTCCTCTAATGCTAAAATATTATTTGCATCATCAATTTCAATTTTGTCATTTAATGCTTTGATTGAAAAACCAACATTAGCAAAGTATTTTGATGCAAGATCAGAATTCCAATAATCAATAACTCTCGTTTTATTTAATTCATCAGTAATTTCATATTTAAGAGGGATGTAATTACCTACAAATATTTTTTCGCTGTCAAGTGACAATTTTACTTCTTTCACCTTAGGATAGTTTACACTAACATAAAATGTTTTTGTTAATCTTTTACCACCAGCGTTTATACATACTGCTACAACTTCATGATTCCCTGGTTCATTTGCTTTAAGAGATCCTTCATTTCTATTAAAAAAGATTGCGTTAGCAGCACTAAATACTCCTTTTTTATTGTAATATATTATTCTAGTACATTCTGAGGGTGTTCCGTCAGAGTTTATAACTTCTGTTTTGGGCGTAAAAGTTTGATTTACATCTAAAACCAAGTTTTCAAGATCAGAAATTATGGTTTTTTCTTGCGAAAAAGATAAATTAATAAATATTAAAAGTATAAGTGACAAATAATGTTTTTTCATTTGAATAAAATTGGATTTATTAATATAGTAAAATTTTAAAATTTATTTTTTGTATTTTTTGTTAAAAATTTATGAATATAAAACTGTTAATTCTCTTATTTATAAACTTTAATCTCTTTTCACAAGACAAGCTATCAATGGATAATAAATCAATTGATTTAACAATTAAAACTTTATATTCCGTGATTTCAGGTGATAAAGAAGTCGAGAGAGATTGGGATTTGTTTAAATCATTATTTCATCCTGATGCCAAGTTAATACCTTCAGGGCCTTCTAAAGATGGAGATTTTCAAGCTGTTTATTTATCTCCAGATGATTATATTAATAGATCTGGTAAATGGTTGTTTGAAAATGGTTTTCATGAAAGAGAAATTCATAGAGTTACTGATATATTTGGAAATATTGCTCATGTATTTTCTACATATGAAGCTTTTAGGGAATCGTCAGATAAAACTCCCTTCATGCGTGGAATTAATAGTATTCAATTAATGAAAAATGAGGAAAAATGGGTAATTATTAATATTTATTGGATGCAAGAGTCTGATTTTTATAAAATTCCTAAAAAATATTTATACAATTAATAATAATTTAACATTTTCGTAACATTACTTATTTTTAAGTGATGACTTTAAAAAATTTAAATATTATAAATTTACTACTGGTTCTAATGATCAGTGCTATACCGATAGTACACACTTTTAATCAAAAAATGTTTAATTCTTTAGTAAAAGAAGATGGTTTTATTGAATACTTAACAGCTATTTTGCTTTTAGCGTCCTCAGTTTTAACATTGAAAATCTTTTTAAAAATTAAAAAAAACCACTCACTAGTCAATTTTGGTTTATTTCTTTCAGTGGTTGTTTTGTTTTTTGCCTTTGGTGAAGAAATATCTTGGGGTCAAAGAATTTTTAATATTGAGTCTCCAACTTTTTTTAACAATAATAATCTTCAAGGTGAAACTAATATTCATAATTTGATGATTGATGGAGTTAAATTAAATAAATGGATATTTACCTATGGATCAGTATTGTTTTTTACATTTTATTTTTTCATAACTCCATTTCTTTATAAAAAGGGCACAATTCCAAAATCATTGTTAAATAAATTTTCTTTTATAGTACCCAATTACTTTCAGTCACTTCTTTTCTTGTTTTCTACTATTATAATTAATTTGTTTGATTATGATAAAATTTCAGAATTATGGGAATGCTCTTTCTCTGTGACCATATTTTTTGTTTGTTTATCTCCATCAAATAAAACAGACTTCGATTAAAATTTTAAAGTAAGTGTATAATAAATTAAAGATGTTTTTGATTTACCTATGATTTATTAATAAAAGTGATTAAAAAATATCAGATCCATAAAATATATATTTTTTCAAACCTTTTGCTTTTATAAGAGCAGATTACTAAATATTTTTACATAAAATAATTCAGGATGAAAAAACTATTTACACTTTTAGCATTAA
>MDTB01020213.1_pt1 | contig 13478 bp, 13 predicted proteins | sample 811161 | NCBI WGS metagenome assembly MDTB01 (sample SAMN05326650, study PRJNA326480) | marine metagenome | isolation source: seawater | place: Mediterranean Sea | collected 2009
AAAGAAAACTCATTTGATGGATGTTTTTCTCATATGCTTTATTGTATGGCTCTTACTACCAAAGAAATTATTAATTTAAATAAAGAAGTAAAAAGAATTTTAAAACCTGGAGGTATTAATATTTTTACTGTTAGACATATTGGGGATGAAGATTATAAAAATGGAAAACATATTGGGGAAGATATGTACCAAAATGACGGATTTATAGTTCATTTTTTTTCTAAAGAAAAAATAAAAGAAATTTCAAAAGGTTTTAAAATTGAGAGTATTAATGAGTTTCATGAAGGAAAATTCCCAAGAAAATTATTTATTGCAACTTTGAAAAAAGAATAATGGAATTTTTCATTTTGGGTTTTCTTACAGGACTTAGTTTAATATTAGCTATTGGTGCCCAAAATATCTTTGTCATAGAGCAGGGGTTAAAAAAACAACATACTTTTTTAGTTTGTCTAATTTGTTCTATTTCAGACTTAATACTAATTTTTTTAGGAATATTTCTCTTTCATTACTTTGTTCAATATTTTAGTTCTTCCATTGAGTTAATATTTAACATTTTATTAATAATTTTTTTAATTTATTTCATCAGTACAAAAATAAAATTGTATAACTCAAAAATTAATTTTAATAACAAAGTCGTAGATATATCGAAATTTGATATTTTTCTCAAAACTCTTGGGTTCACTTTCCTAAACCCACATGTTTACTCTGATACTATTTTTTTTTTAGGTAATTTTTCTAAAAATTTAACTTTTAATCAAAAGATTTTATTTGGGATTGGAGCTTCGTTAGCATCATTTTTGTTTTTCTTTTTAATTGGATTTCTGTCAAAAAAACTATCAAATTATGCAAAAGACAAAAAAATTTGGATTACAATTAATATACTTATAATAGTTTTTATGAGCGCGTTAACTTTAAAAATATTTTTTGATATAATCGATTATTAGAGCAATTTTATAAAGTAATTAACTATTTTAGTTAAAAATGATAACAATATAATTATAATGAAATATTCAATTTCTATTATTCTACCTATATTGAATGAGATCAATTCTTTAAAAAAAACTCTCTCTATTTTAAATAGAATTAAAGTTGACAAGGAATATTTAGTTATTTACTCAAACAAATTAACTAAAAATTCAGTAAAAAACGAGATTAAATCTTTAAAAAAAAAGTACAAAAAACTTAAATATTTTAAACAAATTAAACCATTTGTTGGTGGAGCCATTGATCTTGGAATTACAAAAGTAAAAAAAAATATGTAGCTATTATGGCTTCTGATTTAGAAACGAATCCTTATGAATTGAATAATATGATACATGTAAGTTCAAAAAACTTAAATTGCATTATTTCAGCTGATAGATGGGTAAGTAAAAAGGGATTTAGTGATTATGGCATAATAAAATTTTTTGCAAACTTTTTTTTTCAGAAATTAATTAAATTTTTTTTTAATTATAAAATTTTAGACTTTACTTTTGCTTACAGAATATATCCAGTAAGTGCTTTAAAAAATTATAAAATTAAGGAACTTAGGCATGGTTTTGCTTTAGAAATTCTATTGGCACCTATGAATAAAGGGTTTAAAGTAATTACTTTGCCTGCAAAATGGAAAAAAAGAATTGAGGGTACCTCATCGATTACAATAAAAGCATATTTTTCTTATTTAAAAGTTTTTTTTAGATTTTTATGATTTATATAACTAATATAATTGTCAATAAATTTAGATGAAAAACTTAAAAAAATATATTGTTTGTACTTCCATTAATAAGCCCACTTTAGCTGTTAAAAAATTCGATCAAATGAAGGACTGGAATTTAGTTATCGTAGGAGATAAAAAGACTCCAAAAAATTATAAACTAAAAAATGGGGTTTATTTATCTCCAAAAAATCAGGAAAAAATAGACAAAAAACTTTCCGATCTAATTGGATGGAATTGTATTCAAAGAAGAAACTTTGGTATTCTTTATGCTTGGAAAAATGGAGCAGATATTGTTGCGGTAGTAGATGATGACAATATACCTTTAAAAAATTGGGGACAAAAATTATTATTAAATAATAAAGTTAGAACTAATTTTTATAACACTAAAGCCTCAGCATTTGATCCAATCTCTGCTACGAATCATAAAAATTTATGGCATCGAGGTTTTCCAATTCAAATATTAGATAAGCGAAAAAATATTAAAAAACAAAAAAAAATAATTAAACCAGATATACAAGCAGATTTTTGGAATGGAGATCCTGACATTGATGCTATTTGTAGAATGGAACATCATCCAAATTGTAAATTTAAAGATAAATATTTTCCTTTAGCTTCAAACAAAGTATCTCCTTTTAATTCTCAAAATACATTTATTTCAAAAAAAGTTTTACCTCACTACTTTCTTTTCCCTCATATTGGAAGGATGGATGATATCTGGGCATCATTCTATGTAATCTCAAAAGGTTTTAAAGTAGTTTACGGTAAAGCTTCAGTTTTTCAAAAACGAAATCAACATGATTTGACTAAAGATATGTTGAAAGAATTCATAGGATATGAAAATAATTTAAAATTAATTAAGGCTCTTAAAAAAAATATAAATAATATCTATGATTATATTCCTAAAAGATCGAGATTAGCTTTTTTAAGATACCAAACACACTTCAAATAATAAAATGAGTAAAAAAATTTTAATAACTGGTGGTGCGGGTTTTGTTGGTCGAAGGTTAGTTAAATTCATGCTTGAAAAGGGTTATGAGGTGGTAGCAATTGATAATATTGCTCCTTTAACAGGAGGTATAGATCCTAATCGCAGTTGGCCATTATATAGCCCTAAAGATTATAAAAATTTTACTTTTCATAAAATAGACTGTAGAGACTGGTTTTCTAAAAATTTAGAAGAAAAATTTGACTATGTGTTTCATCTTGCTGCAATGGTAGGAGGTAGAGAAATTATTGAAAATAATCCTTTAATAGTTGCAGAAGATCTGTCAATTGATAGTCATTTTTGGCAGTGGTGTGGCAAAGCTAAACCTGAAAAAGTTGTAAGTTTTAGCTCTTCTGCTTGTTACCCAATAGAGCTACAAAAGCATGATGGTAATAGATTACTAAAAGAAAATGATATTTCATTTGAAAAAAATATAGGAATGCCAGATATGACTTATGGTTGGGCTAAACTTACGTGTGAATATTTAGGTCAAATAGCATATGAAAAATATGGAATTAAATCTATATGTTATCGTCCATTTTCGGGATATGGTGAAGATCAAGACTTAAATTATCCATTCCCAAGTATCTGTAAAAGAATATTAGAAAATAAAAATAGTGAATTAATTAATGTTTGGGGTAGTGGGAATCAATCAAGAGATTTTATCTATATAGATGATTGTATGGACGGAATTTACAAAACGATGGACAAAATAAATGATGGCTCAGCTGTAAATTTATCAACAGGTAAATTAACTAGCTTTATTGATTTTGCAAAAAAAACTTGCAATATTTTAGGGTTTAATCCAAAAGTTGAAGGTACTGAAAGTAAACCAGAAGGTGTTTTCGCTAGAGGAGGAGATGTTACTAAACAAAATAAGTTAGGCTTTAAATACTCAACAGAATTAGATGTTGGGATAAAAAAAGCAATTAATTTTTTTGAAAAAAACCTCTAATACTTCAAAATACTTTGTAAATATATTAATACCCATATTTTTTAAGCCTTACGTCACCAGTTCTTGCGTGTGCCTCCATACCCTCATATCTTGATATTCTAGCAGCGGCAGCTCCTACTAATTCTGTAGACTCTTTGGTCATTCTTTGAAAACTTAATGTTTTAATAAATTTTCCAACAAATAACCCACCCGTATATCTTCCCGCACCTTTGGTAGGCAAGATATGATTTGTTCCAGAACATTTGTCTCCATAAGCAACAGTTGTTTCCTCTCCAACAAATAAAGATCCATAATTTGTTAACCTTTCATGAAACCATTTAAGATTTTCAGTTTGAATCTCTAGGTGTTCAGGAGCGTACTCATCACTAATTTTAACCATTTCTTCATCTGTGTCACAAAGAATAACTTCACCATAATTTTTCCATGCCGCTTCAGCATTAGTTTTTGGTACCGCAGGGAGTTCTGCAATTAATTCAGGAACCCTTTTTATTACTTTTTCAGCTAGATCTTTACTAGTTGTATATAACCAGCATGGAGAATTATATCCATGTTCAGCTTGACCAACTAAATCAACAGCTACTATTTCAGGATCCGCTTTTGCATCAGCGATAATTCCAATTTCTGTTGGACCTGCAAACAAATCAATACCAACTTTTCCAAATAAAATTCTTTTTGCCTCAGCAACAAATTGATTACCTGGACCAACAATGATGTCTGCTTGAGGATTTTTAAACAAACCATCAGTCATTGCTGCAATAGCAGGAACTCCACCTAAATTCAAAAATACGTCAGCGCCACATAAATTAGCAGTATAAATAATTGTTGGATGGGCACCTATATTTTCCTTAGGAGGACTACATGCAATAATATTTTTTACACCAGCAACCTTAGCAGTTGTAACACTCATTACTGCCGAGGCTATATGAGCATATCTTCCACCAGGTATGTAGCATCCAGCAGTGTTAACTGGTACTAACTTTTGACCAGCGTATAAACCATTAGATAGTTCTACTTCAAAATCTTGACCGTAATTTTTAAGTTGAGCTTCGGCAAATCTTTTAACCCTTTCATAGGAAAATTGAATATCATCCTTGGTTTTTTGATCTAAAGTTTTTTTAATTTCTTCAATTTTTTCTTTTGATACGACAATCTCACCATCATATTTGTCAAATTTTTTAGTTAAATCAATACATCCTTGTTCTTTAGTTTTTTCAATGTCTTTTAGTAAATCCCGAACTATTCCGCTTGTTTTAGTGTCATCTGTTGAAGATGTTTTTGGAGATTTCTTTAAATATTTAATTGCCATTATGTTCTTTTAAAATTTGATAAGTTTTTTAAGGTAATTTTGGTTTTATTGCAATCAAACAATTAATCTAATGCAACAACCGCTGCAGCAATTGAAGCCAATCTAGCAGGTGGATCATCTGAACGACTAGTTATAACAACTGGAACCTTTCCTCCCACAACTACTCCCGCAGCACATGCGCCACAAAAATAAATTAACATTTTTACAAGTCCGTTTCCTGTTTCCACGCTTGGTACCAATAGAACATCAGCGTTACCAGCAACTTGATTTTTTATACCTTTAATTGTAGCAGATTTTTTTGATATACTGTTGTCAAACGCGAGAGGTCCAAAAACATCTGCATTTAAATTTTCTTTTATTGCTAGCTTGGTCAATTCCTCTGCTTCTTTTGAGCTTGGAATACTTTCTAGTACTTCTTCCGTAGCTGATAATATCGCAACTTTAGGTTTCTCTATTCCAATTCTATTTGAAAAGTTAATTACGTTTTTTAAAATGTGCATTTTTGTTTTCAAATTTGGCAGAACATTTAAGGCACCATCAGTTATTATGAGTGGTTTATCCTCTTTATTTAAAGTCATATGCCAAATATGGCTTAATCTAGTTTTTCCTAACAAATTAAATTCTCTTTTTAGCACCTCTTTCATTAAAATATCTGTATGAATATGCCCTTTGACTATGATCCTAATTTTTCCTTCACTAGCAAGTTTTGCTGCAATTCCTGCTGTATTATTTTCAACTGTTTCATCAATAATTTCATATTGAGAAATATCCCATTTTAAATCTTCAGCACATTTCAAAATTTCTTTTTTATCTCCAATAAAAACCGGTTCAATTAAATTTTCATTTACTGCATCTTGTATAGAAATCATAGGTAAAGGTTTGCCAGCATTGACTATTCCAGCTTTTACACTTTTTTTTTTGTGAGCAACATTAAGTAAATTATTAGGACAAATTATTTCTTTGTTTGAAATCATAATTAATTTTTAAGTTTCTCTAAATCATTTTTTACATTAGTTGAAATTTTTATTTTCTTTTTTGAATTCATTTTGTATCTTTTATATTTATTTTGACCAGGATACATTATTTCTTTAATTCCTTTAATTTTTGGTAATTTTTTAACTCTTTTTATATTATCTTTAATTCTAGTGTTATAATTTTTTACAAATAAATTTGTTTTAAATGTGATAAATAAATGACCAATATTTTGTGGACCAGTAAAGTCATCAAAAGGGTCCTTAACTCTTCCTGCATGATTTCCGCCTGTTATAACCCCACTCAAAATATCTACCATCCAAGCTAAACCAGATCCTCTAAATCCAGCGATAGGTAACTGAACACCTTGTAATGCTTTTTTCGCATCGGTAGTTGGATTACCAAATTTATCTAAAGCAACGCCTTTAGGAATTTTTTGATTAATTCTTGCTGCAACTCTAATCTTTCCTCTATTAATCATTGAAATTGAAGTATCTAAAATAAAAGGAATTTTTGATCCTGTTGGTGCCCCAAAACAAATAGGGTTTGTCCCAAAAAAACTTTTTGATGCCCCATAAGGTGCCACAGCTGGCGGAGCGTTAGTATAAATCATTGTTATTAATTTTTTTTTAACAGCTTGCTCAGCGTAATAACTTGAAAGACCATAGTGACCACTATTTTTAACAGCAACCACTCCAATGCCAGTTCTTTTTGCATTTTTAATTGATGTTTTTATAGCAATGTCTGCTGCAACAAAACCTATACTATTATCAGCATCCACATGAGAAATAGACTGAGAAACTTTTTTAATCTTTATTTTAGGTTTTGGATTAATTACCTTTTTATTTATTCGATCACAATACATTTTGAGCCTTGATAAACCATGGCCGTAGGCACCAACTAGCTCTGCATTTATTAAAGCGTTTGATGAAATAATAGCATCATCATTTCTAAGTCCATGTTTCTTAAAAATTTTTATTAATAAGGGTTTAAGTTTTTTTATTTTCATCTAAAGAATATCCCTATAACATGTTTAAAATAATAATAATGACTAAATCCATCCAATTATCAACCTTATTAAATTCTAACTAATGACTAATAAAAAAAGTATTTTAATTACAGGGGGCGCAGGGTTTGTTGGATCTAACTTAATAAAGTTATTATTAGCAAAATCTAAGTTTAATATTATTAGTTTAGACAACTATTCATCTGGATCAAAAAAAAATCATATTAAGAATACAAGAGTAAAATATTTAAAGGGAGATACAAAAAATATTGAAAAATTAATTAAAAAACCAGAAAAAATTCAGTCTGTATTTCATTTTGGTGAATTTGCAAGAATATATCAAAGTTTTAAAAATATGAATACATGTTTGGAATCAAACACCATTGGAACAAATTCGGTTTTTAATTTTTGTTTAGAAAATAAAATTAAATTAGTCTATTCTGCAACATCTGCCTCATTAGGAAATGGAGGAAATGATAAAAACTTATCACCATATGCATTTACAAAATCAAAAAACTTAGAATTATTAGAAAATCTAAAAAAGTGGTTTAGCTTTAATTATGAAGTAATTTATTTTTACAATGTTTACGGTCCTGGTCAAATATCAAAAGGTAATATGGCTACAGTAATAGGTATTTTCGAAGAAGCATATAAAAAAAGGCGAGCATTACCAGTTGTACTACCTGGCAGTCAATCTAGAAGGTTTACTCATATAGATGATACTGTGGAAATTTGTTTTTTAGCTTGGAAAAAAAATCTTTCAAGACATTATTCTATTTCAAACAAAAAGAGCTATTCAATTTTACAAGTTGCAAAGATGTTTAAGTCAAGAATAAAATTTTTAAGAAAACGTCCTGGAGAAAGATATTCATCAGCTTTAACTAGTATGAATTTGTCAAACAAGGTTCATAAAAAATTTGGAAAAAAAAAGCTCAAAGATTATATAAATAATTTTTTACTAAAAAAAAATAATTATTTTTTATAAAAATTGAGTCTATATTACGAAAACTCTAATTCATATTTGACCATTTCTTTTATAAGATCGTCTAGAGAATGACTTGCTTTCCACTTTAGTTGCTTCCTAGCTTTTGAAGGATTTCCTTTTAAATAATCTACTTCTAAAGGTCTGAAATATTTTTTATCAATGCTAACAATAGCCCTGTCATTTTGATCAACAGCAATTTCATTTAAACCTTTACCTTTCCATTTAATTTTTAAATTTATTATTTTTGCAGTTTTGTTTACAAACTCTTTTATCGTACAATCTTTTCCTGTGGCTATAACATAATCACCAGGTTTTTTTTGTTGTAAAATTCTATGTATCGCAACTACATAATCAGCAGCATGTCCCCAGTCTCTTCTAGAATATAAGTTTCCTAATACTAATTTTTTTTGTTTACCTTTTTTAATATTAGTCAAAGAGTTTACAATTTTTTTTGTAACAAAGTTATCCCCTCTCAAAGGACTCTCATGATTAAATAAGATACCATTAGAAGCAAAAATTTTGTATGCATCTCGATAATTTTGGGTTATTTGATGTGCAAATACTTTGGCTGCACCATAAGGGCTTTGTGGATTGAAATTTGTTTTTTCAGATTGAATTTTGTGATCTGTTTTTCCAAACATTTCAGATGTTCCAGCTTGATAAAACTTAATTTTTTTATTTATGGATCTTATAGCCTCTAATATCGCAAGCACCCCTATCGCATTAACATTGGCAGTAAAAATTGGAGTATAAAATGAAACCCCGACATGTGATTGTGCAGCTAAATTGTATATTTCATTAGGTTTGATTGTGCTTATCAGGTTATAAATAGAAGATGCATCTGTTAAGTCCCCATAATGAATAATAAAATTTTTTTGATTTAAAAAAGAAGAAATTCTTTTTGTAGGAACAGAAGATGATCTTCTTTTTATTCCATGAACAATATAATTTTTTTTTAAAAGAAGCTTTGTTAAATAATAACCATCTTGACCTGTCACACCAAAAATAATTGCTATTTTTTTATTCATAATTTAGAATTAATATTTATAGAACAAGATAACAATTATTGCATTGAAAAAAATTGGAATTACAGGTGGTTCAGGACTTTTAGGCAAATTACTGATAAAAAAACTTAAAAAAAAAAAAATAAATTATTCTTTATTTAATAAAGATATAATTAATAAAAATCACATTAAAAATTGGCTTTTTAGAAATAATGACATAGAGTATATCTTTCATTTTGCAGCTTATACTTCAGCAGAAAAATCAAAAATAAACAAAAAAAAAGCATTTAATACAAACGTTTTGGGTACAAAAAACTTATTAGAGGTTTTGAAACTAAAAAAAAAGAAAAGACTTCTTTTTTTTCCTAGCACTTCACATGTTTATAAATATTCATCAAAACCTATAAAAGAAAATTTTACCCTTGATCCCACAAGCTTTTATGGAACAACTAAATTATTAGCCGAAAAAAAAATTATAAAAAATAAATGTAAATATTTTCAATACTTTATAGCAAGAATATTTAGTATATTTCATGACGACCAAAAGAGACCTTTTTTATATCCATCTATGAAAAAAAAACTTAAAAAGATTAAGTCTAATAACGTTTATATAAAAGGTGCGAACAATATAAGAGATTTCTCTAATGCAGATAGAATTATCGAAATTATTATTAAAATTTTTGAGAAAAAACTAACTGGTGTATATAATATTGGAAGTGGAAAAGGAATGACAATCAAAGATTTTATTAATAAAAAAATTGATGAAAAAAAAACTATAATTGATTATAAAAAACCTAATTCTTTAATAGCTAACATTAAGAAATTAGAAAGAAAAATTGGTAAAAAAAATGTATAGAGATTTTAAATATAAATTAGCCGAAGATACTATTAGTAAATTAGAAATAGTTAATTTATCAAAGTGGCTAGTTAAATCAAAAAGATTAACACAAAGTAGAAAAGTCGAAAATTTTGAAAAAAATTTTTCCAGTTATCTAAATGTTAAAAAATCAATTTTTGTAAATAGTGGATCATCTGCAAATTTGTTAATAGCACAATCCTTACAAGAATCAGGATTGATAAAAAATAAAATTATCATAGCTCCTACTTTATCATGGGCCACAACTGTCACTCCTTTTGTACAACTAGGTTATGATGTTAAGTTATGTGATACAAATCTAAAGGACTTAGGCTTAAACACTGATCATTTAGAATACCTTTGTAAAAAATTTAAACCATCATTAATTATATTAGTCCATGTATTAGGTCATTCAAATGATATGAAAAAAATATTAAAGATATGCAAGAAGTATAAAGTTTTATTAATTGAAGATACATGCGAAGCTTTAGGCTCAACAACCAAAAAAAAAAAACTTGGAACTTTTGGGATTGCATCATCTTTTTCATTTTATTATGGGCATCATATTTCAACAATTGAAGGAGGAATGGTTTGTACGAATAATAATTCTTTAGCAAATATAATGAATTCAGTCAGATCACACGGTTGGTTGAGAGATTTCTCATCAAAAGAAAAAAATAAGATTATTAAAAAGAATAAAATTTCAGAATTTCAATCTAAGTTTAGTTTTATTTATTCTGGTTTTAATATACGTTCTACGGAAATAAATGCTTATCTTGGTATAAATCAATTAAAAAAAATAAATCAAATTTCCAAAATAAGACAAAAAAATTATAATATTTATAAAAAATACTTAAAAAAATTTCATTATCAAAATTGTAAATCAGAAAAATTATCAAATTTTGGTTTTGCAACTTTAGTTAAAAATAGAGATGACGTTTTTAAACATTTATCAAAAAACAGTATAGAATGCAGACCTATAATTGCAGGCAATATATCTAATCAGCCATTTTGGAAAAAAATAAAAAATAAACAAAAACTTCCTTATGCTGAATTAATTCATGATTATGGTATTTATCTTCCAAATCACTCAAACTTAAAAAAAAATGATATTAAATTTATTTGTAAAGAATTTGTAAAAAAAGCTAAAACTTTAGGAAAAATTCATTTTTCTTTTATTAAAAAATAATTGTTGTTGATAAATATAAATTAGATCTAAAATTATGAGCAAAGTAGCAATCATAATCCCAACATATAACGAGAGTGATAACATAAAAAAATTAGTAAAAAAAATAAACGACCAAATTAGCAATGCATTAATATTCATTATTGATGATTCGTCTTCTTCAGAAATTAGCAAATTAATTAATGTAAATAAAAATAATATTAATTATTTTTATAGAAAAAATAAACGAGGAAGAGGATCTGCTGTTCTTTTCGGAATTAAAAAAGTTCTCAAAGATAAGCGGGTAAAATTAATTATAGAAATGGATGCTGATTTTTCTCATGACCCAAGAGAATTAAGAAACAAAATTAAGTATTTTAATAAGAAAAATTTAGATATGTTAATTGCCAGTAGATATCTTGCTAAAAGTAAGATTTTAAATTGGAGTTTATCTAGAAGAATCTTTTCTACTTTATCAAATATTTTAGCTAGATTTTTTTTAAAAATTCAAATTACAGATTTTACAAATGGTTTTAGATTTTATTCTATTCGTTCTGCAAAGATGATATTGAAGAAATGTGGCAATATTGGAGATGGTTTTATAATTCTGTCTGAAATAATTGTTGTAAATAAAAATAGTAATTTTAAAATTGAAGAGCTTCCAACAACTTTTGTGAATAGAATTAGAGGAGAAAGTTCTGTTAATCTTAAGTTAATTATTCAATCTCTTTTTGGATTAATTAAATTAACTTTCATTAAGCATAAATTATAAACTTTAATCAAAAATTTGAATTTATTTTGAATATAATAATTTAGATTTATAATATATATAAAATATCTTTGAACAGTATATCATCAATGCTGAAATCATTATCATTAACATATAATCTATCAAACTTTTAATAGTTATTATTATTATAAATAAATTAGAAAATATTCTTTGTTCATTATCATATATAATACCATCATTTACATTGAAATATCCATAAATGTATGAGTAAAAAAGTTTAACAAGATATAAAATAATAATAAATTTGAATGGAAATTTTTTTATAAGCATATCAAGTTTAAAAATTAAAGGAAATGTCCCTATTAAAAAAATTTCTCTATGAAAAAAGTTTGAAAAGCAAACAAAACATATAACTGATAAGTAAGAAGATATAATAAACAATTTAAATTCTAGATCATAAATAGATATATTTTGATTATATATTTTATTTAAATTAAAACTTAATCTTTTATAGGTCTTTATAGTAAAATAAAAAAATATTGAATATGTAAACAACAATAAGAAAATATAATTTAGCTCAAGTTTATATTTCAAAATTTTTGCAATTGAATTTAGAGAAAATAAATAATGATAACCTGCTTTTGCACCACTAAGGTTATTTAATAAATATTTATATTCTGAAAAATTTATATAAAAATACCATAAAGATATTATGATAAGTACAAAGAACAAAATTATGATATTTTTTATACTTCTTTTGTTATTTTCAAAAAAAATATTTAAAAATAAAATAATTGGATAGATTTTAACAAATGTTAGGAAAAAATAAATTGACCAATTTACAAAATATACTCTATTAAAGGCAGTAAAAATTAATAACACAAATATTAGTAAATCAATATTTGCACTTGAAAATAATAAAAAAGATGATGGATTTAAAATTACTAATGTTAAAAAAATCAAACTTATATAGCTTTGGATACTAAATATCTTAAATATGAAATATATTGCAAAAAAGATTAATAAAAAAGGTAATATATTAATATAAAAAAAGCTTAATCTTTCTGAATACGGAATTTTAAAAAAAATTTTTCCATAATGAAATTCTCGTTTTGCACATTCCATGAATACATCTTTGTTTTCATAAAAATTGTAACCTAAACTATTACATTCTAGCCATTTAATAGGTGTCTTGAAATCTCCAAATAATTCTGGAAACCACCAAATTATTCTACTGACTAATTCGTTATTAATAATGAATAATGTTATTAAAAAAAAAATTATTGTTAGAACAAATTTACTTGCATCTTTGTTGAGATAATTAAACATTTATTTATTTACAATAAGCTTAGAAACATTTGTTAAATTTTAATAATTTAGCCTTTTCCACGCCAAGGAATTGTTTTATCGATTATCTTACGCAGAGTAATATCAAATAAAAGACCAAGCATTCCCATTATAAATATTGTTATCCAAATAACCTCATATTGAAAATATTTTTTAGCTACGTTTTCAACAAAACCTATACCAGTTGTACCTGCCAAAAATTCTGCAGCCACCAGTGTCCCCCAACACATACCAACAGCAACTCTGATACCTGTTAAAATTTCAGGAAGAGAATTAGGAAAAATCACATATCTTAAAATTTGCTTTTTTGAAGCACCCAATGAGTGCGCAGCATGGATTTTTGAAAGTTGGGTTCCTGATGCACCAGCTCTAGCTGATATGATCATAATTGATAATGAAACCATGAAAAGAAGAAATACTTTTCCAGTATTATCAATTCCTAAAACAGAAATAATAAGTGGAGCCCAAGCT
>MDTB01105922.1_pt1 | contig 13478 bp, 11 predicted proteins | sample 811161 | NCBI WGS metagenome assembly MDTB01 (sample SAMN05326650, study PRJNA326480) | marine metagenome | isolation source: seawater | place: Mediterranean Sea | collected 2009
CAGGGCGTCATTATATAGTTGGTCGACAGGCTGCTCAATTTGTGAAGCCAGTTCTTCATCTTTGTTGCTTGCAGAACATGCACCTAAAGCAGCAATCGTAATGAGACAAGCGCAGACCACGTACGCTGATCTGGTAGGTATGGTCGTTTGAAACCAGCCGGTTAATACTCTCGACATAGGGGCAGTCAGTCCTTTTGGGTAACACAGATTCTGAATCATGAAGCCTGTCCGGTGCTCATAACCATTGAGTGTCACAAAGATAACCATTTGTCAGGTTTATGAAAAGACAAAATCACACTAGCTCCTGCACAACAAGACGGCAGAAACAAAATTCAGGGAATTTATTAAGAATGGGCGGCTACAGCCGTTTCAGGATAGGTCAATGTTCCAGCTTGTGGTTTGCTGACCTCTGCTTTATTCTCGATAACAAAACAATCTGGGCGCGCCATCACGGCCTGTAGTAATTTTGTGCTAAGAGCATGTCCAGGGCAAGATGTTGTTAGCTTTGCTCGGATAGCCATACCAAGCAAATATAAGTCACCTAAACAGTCAAGGGTCTTATGGCGCACAAATTCATCATCACTTCTCAGTCCTTCATCATTCAGAATTGCGCCTTCATGCACGACTACTGCATTATCAAGTGAACCGCCTCTAGCGAGGCCGTTAGTTCGCATCGTTTCAACATCTTTAAGCATGCAAAATGTACGGGCGTTAGCAAGTTTTGATCTAAACGTACCCTTATTGTGGCTGTAACTAAGTGATTGCTTTCCGATAAGCTGATCTTCAAAATCAATGCTGACATTAAGTTCAAGCTGGTCATGCGGAGACAGCCGTGCATGTCTGCCATTGCCGAGATCAATTTCAACATCATCAACCATGACAAAAACTTGTTTGACTTCTGATTGCTCTTGAAGTCCAGCTTGGGTCAGTAAATCAGTGATCAATGTTGAGCTGCCATCAAGTATGGGCATTTCAGGTCCATCTACCTCAATCAGCAGATTATCTATGCCCATGCCGTGAAAGGCAGCCATGAAATGTTCAATTGTATTGACGCCTATACCATCACAATTTTGGATCCGAGTACACAATTGATGAGGAACAGCATGGTCAACAGTTGCGGGTATAATGTGATTGCTGTCTATTAAGTCGGTTCGATGGAAGATTATGCCATGATGAACAGGGGCGGGGTGAATGGTCGTTTCGACATACCGGCCGGAATGTACACCTATACCACTAATCTCAACGGGACGGGCCAAAGTGCTTTGAAACTGAACAGTCCTATTCAACATCTTTATCTCACTCTTTTTTCTGATGTAACCCTATGAAAATCATCTGATAAACACAAATCACTTTATGTTACAGATTGTTGCATTTGAAAAAAAACCGGCTCGATAGAAATCAGCCCCTGCAAATTTTTGCAGAGGCTGTATCAAAGGCCATTTTTTAATTGAAGTTAGTTTGCCTGACGTCGCAGGAAAGCCGGTATATCAAGATCATCATCCTCATCGTCAGGGTTTGCTGTTGTTACAGGCAGGCTGGGCTGCACAACTTCAACAGCAGGCAGGTCCATAATTACAGGTTCCTCAACATTTGGCAAAGTTACATCTGTTCGATTTAAGACAGGCTCCGTTTTCTCAGCTAACTTGTCCTGTTTCTGCATAGCACTGGGTTGTGCGGCTGCTGGGTTGTCAGTTGGCTTTGATGACCAGATGCCTGTAAACCTATTCAAAAGGCCGGGGCGTTTTGTTGCTTCAGCAGCAGCGCCCACAACTTCATCATCGGTGCCGGCATCTTTGCTTGCTGCCGGAATATAGGCTGGCCGCCGGATAATAGCTGCTTGTTGATGTGTCTCAGCTTTAGACTGCTGTAATGTTTCAGCAAACGCATTGCTTTCGGCAGAACTATTCTCTGCTGGCCTTTCATCCTCGACACGGGCTATAGTTTTAGCCTGATTAGAAGCAGTTTCTAAATCAAGCTGTTCATGTTCTGGCATAATATTATTATCTTCCTTCTTTGAACGGCATGACTCTGGGTCATCCGCTGCTCCCACCGGGTTCTGCTCAGGTTTCATCTGCTGTTCAAGAGACGCTGTCTGCGTAGCTTGTGGATCAACCTCTTCAGGAGTATTTTTGGTATCCTCAGTAGCTGAAAGATCGTATTTCGGCGGGATAAAGGAAGCTGGTTCAAGATGGCCAAAATTAATTACCTGTTTGACTTTCTCTGAAGACATAATCTCATTAGGGGTTTCAGCACTGTCTGTGTCAGCAGTTCCTTTAAGTGGAAGCGGCGTGCTTATTGACAACGCATCAATGCCTGTCGCTACAACTGATACCCGCATAACGCCTTCCAACTTTTCCTCAAAAGCAGACCCAAAGATAATTGTCGCATCTGGATCGACTTCTTCCCGGATGCGGTTTGCAGCTTCATCAACTTCAAACAAAGTCATGTCCATTCCGCCAGTGATGTTAATGAGAACGGCTTTGGCCCCTTTCATGGAACTGTCATCGAGAAGTGGATTATTGATTGCAGACTCAGCCGCTTCGATGGCTCTTGTTTCGCCGGAGGCCTCCCCTGTGCCCATCATTGCTTTACCCATTTCTGACATCACGGCTCGGATATCTGCAAAGTCCAGATTGATAAGCCCTGGCTTAATCATGAGGTCAGTTACCCCGCAAACGCCCTGATGCAACACAGTATCTGCCATATGGAAGGTATCAGCAAGTGTGGTGCGCTCATTTGCCAGCCGAAACAGGTTCTGGTTTGGAATGACAATCAGTGTGTCAACATAGGCCTGCAAAGCCTCAACACCGGCATCAGCCTGTTCCATTCTGCGCTTGCCCTCAAAGTCAAAAGGTTTTGTTATTACGCCAACAGTCAAAATGCCACGCTCTTTTGCTGCTCTCGCAATAACAGGGGCGGCCCCTGTACCTGTACCGCCGCCCATGCCGGCTGTGATGAATACCATATGGCTGTCTGCAAGCTCTGCAAGCACTTCATCAAGTGATTCTTCAGCTGCCTTGCGGCCCATTTCTGGCTTTGATCCTGCGCCTAGGCCATCGGTCAGGCTGGTGCCTAGCTGAATTTTTCGGGGGGCCATTGAATGGGCTAGTGACTGTCCATCGGTATTGGCGACCAGAAATTCTACACCTTCGAGATTGGCGTCGATCATATTGTTAACAGCGTTGCAGCCCGCACCGCCAACACCGATCACTGTGATTCGCGGCCGTAATTCCTGCATTGTCTGAGGAACACTGAGATTAATAGTCATGATATTCTCCCTTTGCTATGGGGTTGTTGAATCTTTTGTTCAGACCGGGGATAAGTTACAGACTGCGTCGATCTGGGTCTGTGCAGATCAGAAGCAATCATGATGCTGAAAACTGAAATTGAGGGGTAAAGTTTTGCGTTACACATTCTCCTTGAACCAGTTGCCAAGACGACCAAAAAGGCCGGGGCTAGAGCTACTGGAGAGCGGCGTCTGCCTGATCTCGTCTTCAGCAGATTGAATATAACGGGCAAGGCCCATACAGGCAGAAAAAGACCCGCCCGAAATTTGTCCGTCGGGTCCAGACAAAGGGGCTGGCGGCCTTAGCGCAACAGCCTTGTTCCAGAATTGAGAGACGAAATCTGACATACCAGTCAACTGACTAGCCCCGCCTGTCAGTGCTAGATTATAGGTGCGTGCTGGTCCCAGACCATTTGTATGCAGTAGCTGGTCTACAGCTTCCAGAATTTCTTCGCAGCGCGTCCTGATAATGTCACTTAAAAATTGTCTCTGAATCACTTTTCCTCCGGGGAGGGTTAGGTGATCTCCAGCAGAGACAATATTCGAAAGCACAAAATTATCGCCCTGACTGGGAAAAGGCAGGCTTTTAAGATGTTCTGCACTGGTTATGGTGGGCAGAACAGATCCCTCAATCGCTTTCAGCCGTTCGGCCTCACTAACAGTGATGGACAGCATCTTTGCAATATCACGGGTGACATTCAGACCGCCCATGCGGATGGTGCCGGCAAAACGGACTTGTCCTTCGGAGAAAATCGCAAGGGACGTTGTGCCGCCACCAAAGTCAATTAAAAGGGTGCCCAGCTCGCGGTCATCTTCTGTCAGGCAGGCATGGCCCGCCATTACTGCGCTGTGATGGATGGAACCCAGTTCAAGATGGCATTGCTGGACAGCCTGAGCAAAATTCGCATAGCTGGTCTGAGAGACAGACAGCTGTGAAAATTGAAGGCTGAGTTGCCGTCCACACATGCCAAGCGGGTTTTCAATCTGCCTTTGATCGTCGAGCTGGTACAATCCAGGTTGGTTTTGGATCCGTACGTGTCCTACCGGTAGCTTCTGATGACTGTTAGCGTGCGCAATCCGTTGAATGTCGCGACGGCTAATGACCTGATTATGAATGTCAATGGTCTGGACATGTTTGGTCACTGCAGGATTGCCACCTGGCGTCACAATATGAATTGTGGATATAGTAATGTTAGCATTGCGTTCAGCTGCGCTAACGGTTTTTCCAACAGCTGTGCTGAACTTATTCATATCAGTAATTTCGCCCTGCTTCACCCCTTCTGCGGCATGCATGGCCTGACCCAGCAATAGGATGCCATTCGCTGATGAACGCTGAGCGATGAGACAGGCTAGCTTTGAAGAACCGATATCCAAAATTCCGAATGGGCTTCGCGCAGCCATTTTTGATGAGACAATCATGTCTTGCTCCCGTTGCCTCTAATAGGGATATTCGGCTCAACCACAAGCTGGCCAGGAACCCGCAGATCAATTGCGGCAAGATCACGCTCTGTTATTGCTGTATCCCGTTCTAGTATAGCCAGACGCGACCAGGCAAGAACCGGGTCCTCTTCTGGAAGCTTTATTGTTAGCCCAGAACGCATGTGAACATCCCATCTGCGTTCTGCTATCAGCTGAACCGCCCATACATCTGCAAAAATTTCAGGCTCTGTTTCCAACATGCCCAGCAGCACATTTGTGCGTTCGGCTGCTCCTCTTCCTGAAACAACCACAAGATGTGAAAAGGCAGAAACACTTGCCCCTTTAATCATCACGCCTGCTTTATCGATTAGCTGATGACCGGCCGGGGTTTGTAGCAGGGCAACAGGATGGCGTTCAATCAGTTTCACAGTCAGCTTGTTTGGCAGGTGTCGACTGACAACAGCATCTTTCACCCATCCAAGGTCAAGCAATTCACGGCGAATCGCAGTAAGTTCAATGGAGAAAATGGACTGGTCACGCCATTTAGCCAGCACCGAGCGGATAGCCGCAGATTCTGTGTGGTTGCGTCCACTTACCTCAATTATCTGCAGCGCAAATCCCTTGCTGATGCTGAAAAGGGCCAGCTCATTACTAATCTGATCGGCCTTCAGATAAACTGCCCCGCCGGACGCTGACAGCAAGGTGAAGGTGAAAAAGGCGAAATAGTTTTTCCAGCTGACCCGCGCAGCAGGTTTGTCTGTTGTCTTTCGTGTGCAGATGCTGATTATTCGTCGCATTGCGCAATCTCCAGCAAATGGTTGACAAGCTCTTCCCCTGAAATTCCGCAAAAGGCAGCCTGCTCGGGTGTTAGGGATGTGGCAGTCATTCCAGGTTGGGTGTTAATCTCCAGCATATAGAGCTGGTCCTCGTCCTCATCCCAGATGAAGTCGGCCCGTGCGACACCACGGCACCCTAGAATAGCGAAGGCGCGTTCCGCCCATCCGCAGCTCAGTTCAGTGACTTCTTCAGGCACATCAGCAGGCACGGTATGTTGAGAGCCGCCAACTTTGTATTTGGCATCAAAATCATAGAACTGCCCGGGGACATGAATTTCAGTCACACATAAGGCACGGCCATCAAGAACAGAGACAGTCAACTCGCGACCGGTTATATATTCTTCAGCAATCAATTGCGTATTTGCGGCCCATTGGCTCCGTTGAGGCGCGGGCATGCCTTCTTTTACAATCACGACGCCAACAGATGAGCCATCATTACGGGGCTTGATGACATAATCGCCGGTATAGTCAGCGGGCTGAACATAGGTATCTTCCTGCAGGGTCAGAAGTGGTGGAACAGTAATGCCGACTGAACTGAAAATCAGGCGCGAGCTGATTTTGTCCATTGCGGTAGCAGAGGCTAGCACACCACTGTGTGTATAAGGGATGTTCAGTATATTCAGCAGTCCTTGAACAGACCCGTCCTCACCGATCTGTCCATGCAGCGCATTAAAGACACGATCTGGCTGAATGTCATCCAGCTTATCCAATACATTCCTGTTCAGCTCAACTTCTACAGAATCCCAGCCGGCAATACGGGCGGCCTTACTGCAGAAGCTAGCAGATACGCGGCTAACCGCAGCTTCAGAAGTCCAGCCGCCCATTAGAACGGCAACTCGGCGATCATGTGCGGCCATCTTCTGCTCCTGTTGCTTTTTGGGGTGGGGTCAGCCTACCCATGCGCCTAATTTCCCATCTAAGCTCAGTGCCGGAGTGTGCAATAACAGCAGCGCGGACGTCCTCTCCTAGCTGTTCAATATCTGCAGCTGTGGCGTTGCCCTGATTAATAAGGAAATTACAATGTTTTTCTGATACTCTGGCACCGCCCCGCTGCATGCCGCGGCACCCGGCATCATGGATCTGTTGCCAAGCTTTTCTGCCATCTGGATTGGCAAAAGTTGATCCGCCTGTGCGGACACCAACAGGCTGGCTGGCTGCCCGGTTGGACAGCATCTGTTTCATGGTCGCCCTAATTTTAGTCTGGTCAGCTGGCTGGCCCCTTAGCCGGGCTGATGTGATGACAACATCCTCTGGAACCTTGCTGCGCCGATAAGATAGCTGGAGATCTTTCGGTGTAAGCAACACAGTTTCGCCGCTGTGGGTCATGCCCTCTGCATCGATCAGCACATCTTTGAACTCTTTACCGTAACATCCGGCATTCATGATGACGCCACCACCAATGGTACCAGGAATAGAAACCAGAAATTCAAGCCCGCCTACACCGGCCTTTGCTGCATAACGGGCGACTTCGCTGTCTGCACATCCTGCCTCTGCATGGATAACCGTGTCGTTATGCTTAATTCTGGTCAAAAAGGCAGAGAGATGAATGACGACACCCGCAATACCCCCGTCACGGATAAGTGAGTTTGACCCAGCCCCTAGACAGGTCAGTTGCACATCAGCTGGGCATTGTTTCAAAAATGTCTGCAAATCTGAAATATCCTGGGGGCTGAACAGCCAGTCTGCTGGCCCACCAACACGCATCCATGTCAAGCCTGCCAATTCTGCCATTGGTAGAAATGTCCCCTTCAAACCAGAAAACCTCTCAGCAGACAGCATTATAAGTCCCCTTTTTGACTAGTAAGGCTGGATTGAGCAGTCGACTGACGCGATGTATGCAGACGGTCCAGCTCAGCGGGTAAATCAGATGCCCATTGCGTGATGGATCCTGCACCTAGGCACATGACTAAATCACCTTCCTGCGCAAAGCCAAAAACGGACTCAGCCAGATCACTTGGTGTATCCAGCAAATGAGCTGAGCGGTGGCCATAAGCGCGCAGCCCCTCAGCTAGTTGTTCCTTTTCAAAATCCTCAAGCGGGGTTTCTCCCGCAGCATAGACATCTGCAACAATGACGTGGTCTGCTTCATTGAAACAGGCGCAGAAATCAGCAAACAGATTCCGCAGCCGTGTATACCGATGTGGCTGAACAACAGCAATCAGCTTGTTTTCGCCACAATACATGCGGCCAGCATCTAGTGCGGCCTTTATTTCTACAGGATGATGGCCGTAATCATCAATAACCGTGATGCCACCTGATATGCCTTTGATATCAAAGCGCCTGCCAATACCCTTGAACCGGGCAAGGCCTGAACGTATTAGTTCGGTATCAAGACCCATCTCAAGACAAACAGCCAGGGCTGCCAGACAATTCTGGACATTATGTTCACCCAGCATCGGGAAGGTGACGTCATCCAACCGGCGAGAATTTATCCCCAGGCGCTCTGAGACCAGCACATCAAAAGTCATATGTCCGTTGTCGTGGCGCAGATTAGCGGCCCTGATATCCGCATTTGTTGACAGACCATAGGTTATTACTCGCCGGTCGGAGATGGTCGGTAGAAGCCGCTGAACCGCAGGATGATCGATGCATAAGGTTGCAAAACCGTAAAAGGGAATAGAGGAAATAAAATTCGCAAAAGCCTGTTCCAGATTTTCAAAAGAGCCATGAAAGTCAAGATGTTCAGGATCGATATTGGTTACAATTGCTACTGTGGGTTTCAGTCGGGAAAATGACCCATCGCTCTCGTCAGCTTCAACCACCATCCAGTCGCCAGCCCCCAGACGGGCATTGCTGCCCCAGCTAGAAATTATCCCGCCATTAATGACCGTCGGGTCCAGATGAGCGGCATCAAATAGGGTAGAGACAAGGGATGTCGTTGTGGTTTTACCATGTGTGCCTGCCACAGCGACAGACCAGCGTAGCCGCATCAGTTCACCAAGCATTTCTGAGCGATGAACAACCGGCAGGAACTTGCTACGCGCTTCAATTAGCTCAACATTGTCATCTTTAATCGCAGTTGAAATAACAACTATAGACACGTTGTTCAGATTTTTGGCCTGTTGCGGCGTGGTGACTTTAATTCCAGCGGCGCGCAGGCGTTTTACATTCGCATTAGCTGTTAAATCACTTCCCTGTACTTGATAACCCAGTTCATGCAGGATTTCGGCAATACCGCTCATGCCGATCCCACCGATACCGGTGAAATGAATAATGCCAATGGATAGAGGCAGGGCGGTCATGCGGCTTCCTTCTTGTTGCTGCCCAGATGTGTTTCAATGAGCCTGCATATCTTCTGCGCTGCATCCGGACAGGCTATGGTCTTTGCAGCATTTGCTTGGGCTATAAGCTTTTGCGGGGCAGACAGCAGGTCGGCGATTTTTGCTGCCAGCTGATCTGCGGTCAAATCCTCTTCCTGAATAATCTCAGCCGCATCAATGTCAGCTAATTGCCGGGCATTCGCCAACTGATGGCCATCAAGAGCGTGGGCAAAGGGGATAAGCACAGATGGCCGACCAGCTGCTGCCAGCTCAGCAACTGTTGAGGCTCCTGAGCGGCAAATAACCAGATCAGCTGTTTCCATGATGCCAGCTACATCAGTGAAAAATGGACGGATGTCTGCATCAATGTTCTGTGTGGCATAGGTGCTCTGCAAGGCGTCAATCTGGTCTGTTTGTGCTTGCTGGGTGATGCGTATTACAGATTTCAAACTTTCTGGTAGCCTTGCAATAGCCTGTGGCAGGATGTTAGCAAACAAAATCGCTCCAATTGAGCCGCCAAATACTGCAAGATGAAGCTGCTTTGTTTCTTTTTTATCTTTATATGAGCGCAGCCTTGAAAAGGCTGCGGCAACAGGCAGACCAGTATATACATGACGTGCGGCGGCAGGTAGGCCTATTGTATTTGGCCAGCTAATAAAAATACCTCTGACTAATTTGGACATCAGTTGATTGGTCCGGCCCATTACTGCGTTCTGTTCGTGTAGCCAGACTGGTATGCGCAGTAACCAGGCAGCAAGCGTAGGGCTGGCTGCAGGATAGCCGCCATAACCGATAACAGCCAGCGGACGTTGTCGAAGTAGAAGGATAAACACCTGGAGAAATCCCATCGAAAGTTTAGCCAGTGCAAGAATCCGCCCCGTTAGAGAACCCGCAAAAGGAGAGGCAGCGTAAATCGTCTTGCGGTGCATATTTTCCGGTAACAGACTAAGTCCGCGCTTATCTGTGATGATCGAGACATCGAAGCCACGGACTTTTAAGGCGCCAGCAGTATGAAGAGCCGGGAAGACATGCCCGCCTGTTCCACCGGCAGCCAGAAAAACAGCTCTATTTTGGGATTTTATCTGGCTAGACATCACATCGTCTCCTGTGCGGGCTGATGCGCAAAAGCCGGGGCTGGGTAAAGATTTTTGCGGGTCAAAGCAAGAATGAGCCCAAGCGTCAGGCCGGTGGCCAAAAGCGAAGAGCCACCATAACTGATTAGTGGCAAAGTCATGCCTTTCGTTGGAATCATATCCACAGAAGAGGCCATGTGAATGGCGGCCTGTAACCCAAATTGTGTGGTCAGTCCTGACACGGCCAGAATGGTGAACATATCCGGCCTGTTCAGGGATTGGGCATAGCCCCTAATCACAACAAAACTGTAAGCACCTATGAGAAGCAGGCAGGCCATCAGTCCATATTCTTCAGCAGCAACAGAAAAAATAAAATCTGCATGTGCATCTGGCAGATATTGTTTGACTGTTCCGTTACCCGGACCAACACCAAACCAGCCTCCTTCCACAAAAGATTGAATGGACCGTTCTGTCTGCATCCCCCCACCATCTAGAAATTTGTCAACGCGTTGCTGCACATGCCCAAAATGTGAATAGGCGAGCCAGCCTGCCAAAGGAGTAAAACTAATTGCAGTAATGACAAGCAGTAAGGGCAGGCCTGCCAGAAACAGCTGAAAGCCGAAGGTCAGAAGTACAACGCTAGTCATGCCGATATCAGGCTGAAGCATCAACAAGGTGATCACAAAGCCTGAAATGGCTGAGGCCCAAATCCAGCCCGGAAACTGCTCACGGTCACGCCACAGACCTAGAAGCCAGGCGCAGCTTATAGCACACAAGGGCTTGATGAATTCAGAAGGTTGCATGCGAAAGCCAGCAATAGTCAGCCACCTTGTTGCCCCTTTCACTTCTGGGCCGATAAGAACAGTGGCAATCATCAAGCCACTTATTAAAACAAGGCTCAAAAGAGATAATATACGAATAAGTCTTGCGCTTAGGATGGATGTGACCAGCATTATGGCTGTTGCCGGCATAAAAAAAATTAACTGTTTCCAGACAAAATGCAGTTCGGGTAGTCCAATTCGACCGGCCACTGGTGGGCTAGCTGCCATAACTAAAACAGCGCCCAGCACCATCAGCAGAAAAATGCTGGTCAGCATCATCTTATCTACTGTCCACCACCAGACACCGATATGAGACCTGTCTGTTCTGTCAAACATGATCAGCCTCTCTGTAACTGGCAGGAACTGTTGCCTGAAATTTTGCAATTTGCTGGCTGGCCAGACGGCAGAATGCTTCCCCACGGGCTTCAAAGCTAGAAAATTGATCAAAAGAAGCTGCTGCTGGGGCAAGCAGAATGACCTGTTCATCGCCGGGATGCTGTCCGGCTGCTTTTGCAGCTGCCTGCACGGCTTGCGCAAGTGTTTTATGCTGGCTGACATTGATTCGGCTTTTCACAGCCTTTACAAAGACTTCCTTGCACTCTCCATAAAAATAGCCATGGCAGACATTTTCTAGATAAGGCAGGCAGGCTGACAAACCATCTTCCTTTGCCAATCCCCCAGCACACCAATGGATTTTTGAGAAGCTGGCTAGGGCTTTAGCAGCGGCCTCACCATTCGTTGCCTTTGAGTCATTAATGAAGCGGATTTGTCCAAACTGCCCTGCCGGTTGCAACCTGTGCGGTAACCCTGCAAAGCTTTTCATAGCCTTATCTATGACATCATCTGTCAGACCAAATTGGCGGCAGATGACGCGCGCAGCCGAACTGTTTTGCTGGTTATGCTGTCCCTGCAGGGCTGGATGGTCCAAATGTTTTGCCTGACTAGTCTCATCTAGTCGGATTATCTTGAAAGACCCGTGTTTCTCTGCGCTCAGCCTGTCAAGCACATCACCTGGCCCTAAAATTAGAAGATCATCAGATGTGGCGGTTTCAAGAATTGCCTGTTTGGCTCTGACATAGCCGTCCCATCCGCCATGTCTATCAAGATGATCAGGGGTGATGTTTAAAATGACACGAATTTCAGCGCGCAGAGAGGGTGTTAACTCCAGCTGATATGATGAAAGCTCCAGAACAATGATATTGTCCTCGCCTCTGTTAGGCAGACCTGTCAGCGGTGTTCCGATATTCCCGCCGATGCGTGCGGACAGTCCGCCCTGTTTCAAAATATGCCCGGTCAGGGCGGTTGTTGTTGATTTACCGTTTGTGCCTGTGATTGCAATGAGACGTTCTTGACGGCCCGTCCGTAAGGCAAATTCAATCTCACTTATAACCTGAACACCGTGTCTTTTGGCTAGGATGACAGCTGGATGCGGTGCTGGAAATTTGTGCGGTATCCCCGGGCTGATGATCAGCGCATCCAGAGACGGCCAAGGCCAATCTTCAGGTGCAAGAGCCAGATCAGCCTCTAGATAAGTTATGTTCTGATCATCAAAACAGACAACTGTCATACCCAGGGCAATGGCTTTATCAAGAACAGCCTGGCCAGATCGGCCCATACCTAGAATGGCAATAGACGCCAATCTTTTCTTTGGGGATTTTTTCTGTGTGCTCATCATCTGCCTCACCTCAATTTCAGGGTGGACAGGCTGATTAGCGCTAGCACCACAGAGATGATCCAGAACCGGATCACAATCGTGCTTTCCGGCCAGCCTTTTTTCTCAAAATGATGATGCAACGGGGCCATCAGGAAAATACGCTTTCCTGTCAGTTTGAATGAGGTCACCTGAAGGATCACTGAGATGGTTTCTAACACAAACAGGCCGCCGGCAATGGCTAGCACCAGCTCGTGCCGTGTGGCGACAGATACAGCCCCCAAAGCACCACCAAGTGCAAGTGCTCCTGTGTCGCCCATAAACACTTTGGCTGGCGGGGCATTGAACCATAAAAACCCAAGACCAGCTCCGATCAGCGCGCCTAACAATGTGGCCAGATCACCTGTACCTGGGACATAATGTATCTGCAGGTAGCTGGCGAATTGAATGTTGCCGCTGAGATAGGCGATGAGACCGAAACAAGTGGCAACGATAATAACGGGGACAATGGCCAGCCCGTCAAGCCCGTCTGTCAAATTGACAGCATTTGACGCGCCGATCATTACCAGCATTGCAAAGGGCACATAAATTAAACCTAGATAAATCAATGTGTCTTTAAAGAATGGGACTGCAACACCATAACGCAAACTCTCTGGTGATAGCTGAATGAAGATCAGGCTAGCCAACAAGGCTGCGATCATCTGGAAGAAAAGTTTCTGGCGGCCACTCATGCCGTCACTGGATCGCCTTTTCAGCTTCAGCCAGTCATCAGTTGCGCCAATCACTCCGAAGCTGCTGGCAATCAGCAGAACCGGCCAAAGATATTGATTGGATAAGGGGACCCATAATAAGGTGGCTAGAATGAAGCTGCCTAAGATAAGTAGCCCGCCCATTGTGGGTGTGCCCGCTTTAGTCAAAATATGTGTTTCTGGCCCATCAGAACGTATTGGTTGACCTTCTGCCTGATGTTTTTTCAGCCACATGATGAACCGTTCTCCAAACATTAAACACAGAATAAGGGCCGTGATTATCGCGCCGCCCGTTCGGAAGGTAATATATCTGAATAGATTCAGTATTTTATAGTCATCAGCAAAAACCAGTAGCAGATCAGGAAGCATGATTCATCTCCTCG
>MDTB01002595.1_pt1 | contig 13477 bp, 11 predicted proteins | sample 811161 | NCBI WGS metagenome assembly MDTB01 (sample SAMN05326650, study PRJNA326480) | marine metagenome | isolation source: seawater | place: Mediterranean Sea | collected 2009
TTGAGCCCATTCTGTTAAAGATTGTAAAGGGCTGCTTAGTCGGTTCACAACCACAATAACAATTAAAGAACTAATTAGGAGAAAAATAACTAATAAAATTAACTGTTGTTTGAATAAGCTTATTGTAGGGCGGATAAACTCTTTTGTATCGATAATGGATAGTAGAATCCATTGTTGTGGAGGAAAGTAGCGTACATATGACTCAAGAGTGCGTGTTTTACTATCCAAAGTAATAGTGTACTCTATAGGTTCACTACTATGTTTGGCATGCTCTATTATTTTCTTTACTGTGTCCTGATTGAATCCTTTTCTAATTTCTGGTTTGATATATAGAATTTTACCTGTTTCTGAAAATAAAGCAAATGATCCAGAACCTAATACACTTACTTCTTTGAAGTCCTCTTTAAGTTCATGTAGTATTTGTTGAGTTTGTAGTTTGAGTTCTTCCTGAACTTCCTTATCGTAATATCCTGAGCCTATGAACCAGTTCCAAGGTGAAAACTCGCGTACATACCCAAGTTTTTTAACTTCTTCAGAGTTTTTTGAAAGCGGCCACCAATAGGATACGAATTCAGAAGGAGTGTTTTGAGCGCTATTTATGAGAGATTGAAAGAGAAAGGTTCCATTTTTATCTGTAAAATTTTCAAAATTTTGACCAATTAGATTTTCGTTACTATTCACCAGCATAGTATAATTTCCATCGAAAACAAATAGGTAGCCTTCCTTTCCAAAGCGTATTTTAGAAAGAGTATCTAGAGCTAGCTTTTCTCCTTTCTTTTTTGTCAGGGCTCCTGATTGCACTTGTGTATAGATTGTATTTAAAACCACAAGAGCCTCATCCACTACAGTCTGAATTTGCTTTTTGGCTATTTTTTCTGTATATTTCTTAAAGAATAGATGTTTTGACTCTGTATTATTTAGTAGTGTTTCTATTAGTAGGACACTGTTATCAACCTGCCGTCTTAGTTCCACTTTGTTTTCGCGGTGAACACTAAGAATTAAAAGTATCATAAGAACACAGCTAGTTACAGTAACTAGAAAAAGTGTGAGTACAAGTGTACGAGCTTTGAATGAACGCATAGTTAACTTCCTTTCAAAGCTTCATCAATTGTTTCGTAAACAGGAAAATCGGCATATAAATGAACGGTCTTAAATACTCTATCTATAGGAGGTGGTACATGACAAAGAACAAGTTGAGTATCGTTATTTTCGCACTCTTTCAACAAAGTATAAAAAACTCTTAATCCGCTACTTCCAACAAAACATACATGTTCAAAGTTAAACACAATTATTTTGTAACCTTCGCGAATTCCGGTTATAACCATACTATTTAAACGGGGGCAACTCGTTGCATCTAGATCCCCTTTTAAGTCTAGTACCAGGTTTTGATTATGAATGTTTTTGCAAATCTCTAACATTACATATTAGTTTAAATAGAAAATTTAAACTTGTCTAGTGAAAGAAATTAGTCGATTTTTTAAGATGAAAAAAATTAAGGAAAGTATAATGGGTGTTGATGATAGAGATTATGTTCGTGAAGAACGAAAAAGTCGTTCCAGAAAAAAAAGAGGTTCTTACTGGAAGCTTTTTATTATTCTGGTTTTAGTTTTATTTCTCTTGTTTATAGTCCTTTAGCAAATAGATTACCTACTCTATTGCTATGTTAGAGCGAGCAGGTTGCCTTGTCTTTTTTTAAAGAAGATGGTAAAGATTTGATATTCATATGGATATGTTTTTAATTCAATTAAGAACCATTTTGATTTACATGTTTTCTTCTAGTTCACGCTTTACTAGAAAAGAGTGAAGGTAAAGAAAGTCAAATAGCTTACAAAGAGTAGTGCTAAATTCATTGTAAGTTAAAGAGCTACGTATTTCCATGAGCTCAAAGAGAACACTTAGTTCTTTTTGGAAGCTATCATTTAACTCCTGATCATCTTTGTATTTTTCCCAAACTTTATGAAGTTCTTTTGTTTTTTGAATATCAGAAATTTGATCGATTTCTTTCTGAATGAAAGGAGCGGGTTGGGGGTAAGTTAAAAAACCATAAAAGAAAGAGGGGAATTGAGTATTTTTTTGTAGCTCAGAGCCGAGTTGTTGTAGTTCTTGTTTAGAAGGTATTTGGGACTGTAATACTTGAGTGGCAAAAGGGGAGAGCTCTGAAAAACCAGGAAGCTTCAGTGGATTCATAGCATTCATATGTAAACCTTCCCATAATTGTGTTTTAAATAATCGAGCGCATTGAGAGCGGCGCCTTTTATTGTAATGTAGCAATACATTTAACTGCATGGTCTGAAACTTATACTTGAATGCTTTTATAGGATGTGAGTTTAAGAGTTTAAAATATTCGGCTATTTGTAAGGTTCTTATTTTGGGATTAGTTAGGTTTTGTTTACATATAAATTGGTAAATCCTCTTTTCAGGGCTTTCATCTTCAATGCTTTCAAATAAACGTTTTAGGCATTCAACCTTTAAACCTGGAGCAAAATGATAGTCGTTTAGAAAATGGTATTTATCTTGAGGATTTTCTAAGCAAGAGCCAAGAAATTTATAATGATGAATGAATTCTTCAAGATATTCAAGAGGCTCTTCAGGAGATAGAGCTTCCTTTAAAACAGTTAAAGGATCATCTCCAAAAATTTTTACCATACTTTTATTTAGCAGATATTTTTTTTTATCTAAAAGCTGTTCCATTTTTTTGTATTCAAGGCTAGCCTTTCTTGGGTTCAATTTTTGAGAGCTATGGTGAATGTGCGGTCTAACTTTAGTTAAGAGTTGGTTTTTAGAGTCATAAACGAGGTCATTAGATATAAGTTCGGAAACTTTTACAAAGCCTTGAATGGTTGATTTATTTTTACCTTTTACGCGTACTTTGACTTGTTTCCAGATTTCTCCTTGAGCATCTCTAGTAAAACCTTCTAGATAAGCTTCTTGCTTATTTTTACTAAAGATACTTTTTATTTTATCAAACAGTAAAGGAGTCCTTTTAGAGGGAGAGTCTATAAGCGGATGAATTTCAATAGAAGTCTGATTGTTAGGTTTTTCAAAATCACTTATCTTTACTTTTTCATTAACTCCATCGTCAAAAGAGCACTCTTTTGGCTCTGGAATTGAATAGAGATCTTCCTTCATAACCTTCCGAGGGAATATACATTCCTTTGATAGGTTCATTATAACATGTTTTTTTTAGATAGGTATGTTTAACTTTGAAGAAGCGCAGAAATAAAACGTTCAGGGTTAAATTGCTCAAAATCTTCAATGGACTCACCAAGGCCAATAAATTTCACAGGTGTCTGAAGCTTATTTTGTAAAGCAATCACAGTCCCTCCTTTTGCTGAACCATCTAACTTAGATAAAATGAGTCCAGATAGTGGAGTATATTGATGAAAGGTCTTAGCTTGGTCGATTGCATTTTGGCCTGTCGAAGCATCAATGACCATAAGAGTTTCGTGGGGAGCTCCAGGAATTTTACGTTCACAGACTTTTCTCATTTTTTGAAGTTCTTGCATAAGAGGGATTTTGCTTTGTAGTCTTCCAGCTGTATCAATGAGGCAGATATCTGCTTGCCTGCTTTCAGCTGCAGCTAAGGCATCAAATACAACGGCAGAAGGATCACTTTTTGGCATGCCCTTTACAATATCAATTTCAAGACGTTCGCTCCATAAGGCTAACTGATCAATGGCTGCTGCGCGGAAGGGATCTGCAGCGGTAAGAAGAACCTTCTTTTTTTCTTGTTTAAAGTATCTAGCTAGTTTAGCGATACTAGTTGTTTTTCCGCTTCCATTTACACCAACAATAAGAATAACAGTTGGGCCTTTTTTGTTGAGGTGTAAACTAGAATCGAGAGGAGTTAGGCGCTTGAGTAGTTCATTTTTTAGTTCAGCAAGAATGATTTCAGAATTTAATTCCGAGCCATTTTCATATAGAGAAGTGAGCTTTGCAGATAGCTCTTCGCAAACATCTACACCTAGATCGGCTTCATAAAGAAGACTTTCGAATTCGTCTAGTAAGGAAGTATTAATTTTTTTTGAAAAAAGACGTTTAATTTTTTTTCCTAGACTAATTTTAGGAAGGTCTAGGTTGTCTTTGGATTTGTTTGATTTCAGAAAATTTAACACTATAACTCTACATTTTTTTTAAAGAGTGTATCATACATCTATCAATCTTTGCACTAAGATTGATTGTATGCGATACTTATCATAGTTTACTTTGATAAAGAAGAACGAGGCAGGTTTTTTTGCCCAAAAGTGGTGACTGTAGATAAAAATAAGATTCACTGCTGTTCCTTATAAACCAATGTGAATATTAGCAATTTGACTATAATCAAGGCACTTGCTGGCAATAGTTATGGTGGTACCTCATAGTAAACCAAGCAGAATTGATTTATATGAAAGTGTTTTTGAAAAAACGTAAGAAAAGGTTATGAATTATCCCTTGCTCTTCTAAGTATGGCTAAGGTAAACTTGATTTTTAGTTAATATGGGGGAATTATGAATATTCACGAGTGGCAAGCTAAAACTATTTTAGAAAAGTATGCGATTCCAGTGCCAAAATTTGCAATAGTTTCTTCTCTAGTAGAAGCAGAAGAAGCTATTGATGAATTGGAGGTATCAGAAGCTGTTATTAAGGTACAAGTGCATGCTGGTGGTAGAGGTAAGGCTGGAGGTGTTAAGTTCGCACAAGGAAAGAATGAAATCCTGAAACGGGTAGAAGAAATGTTAGGCATGAAAATTGTGAACAATCAAACAGGTTCACATGGTGTTGTTGCTCATACCTTACTGATTAGCACCTCTACAGAGATTGAAAAGGAATACTATGTAGGCGCTGTTGTAGACCGTGAACTTGGTCAGCCTACACTTATTATTTCTCCTGAGGGAGGAATGGATATCGAAGAAGTGGCAGCCACACAACCAGATAAGATTCTAATGGAACCTATAGAAATGAACGGAACTGTAAAAACATTTCGTTTAATGAATATTGCCAAATTTATGGGGTGGGAAGGAGAAACTGCTAAACAAGGAAAAAAAGTTGTAGCGGGCATAGCAAAAGCTTTTATAGAAACCGATTCTTCGCTAATGGAAATTAATCCCTTGATAAAAGACAAAGAGGGAAATATTCTAGCGCTTGATGCCAAGCTGAGTGTGGATGACAATGCTCTTTTTAGACAGCCACAAATTCAAAGTTACTATGATCCTTCTCAGCTTACAGAAAGAGAGAATCAAGCACACGAAAGTGATTTAGCATATATTGCTTTAGATGGAAACATTGCTTGCATGGTGAATGGAGCTGGTTTAGCAATGGCTACAATGGATATTATTCAGCATTTTGGTGGAAAACCTGCTAATTTTTTAGATGTTGGAGGGGGGGCTAGTAAAGAAAAAGTAACAGAAGCTTTTAAGATCATACTAGCAGATGAAGGTGTAAAAGCTATTTTAGTGAATATCTTTGGAGGGATCATGAATTGTGCAACAATTGCAGAAGGTGTGATTGCTGCTACACAAGAGTTATCTATATCAGTGCCTTTAATTGTTCGTTTAGAAGGAACAAATGTAGAAGAAGGAAGACGCCTTCTAAAAGAATCTGGTTTAAGTATTATACCTGCTAAAGATCTCTCTGAAGCAGCTCAAAAAGCCGTTGCAGCGACTCATTAAAAAGGAGGAAAAGATGGCTATATTAGTTAATAAAGAAAGTCGTATAATTACTCAAGGAATTACAGGTAAGTCTGGTCTTTTCCATACGGAGCAAGGTATAGAGTATAGTCCTTGCTATGTGGGAGGAGTCACTCCAGGTAAAGGTGGCTTAGAAGTTTTAGGTCTTCCTGTTTTTGATACGGTAAGAGAAGCTAAAGAGAAAACAAACTGCAATATTTCTCTTATTTTTGTTCCTCCCCCTTTTGCTGCTGATGCTATTATTGAGGCCGAAGCTTCAAATGTAGAGTTGATAGTATGTATAACAGAAGGCATTCCTGTTAGAGATATGGTTGAAGTAAAAAACGTCATGAAGGCAAGTACGACGAGTCGTTTAATTGGTCCCAACTGCCCAGGAGTAATCACTCCAGGTGAATGTAAAGTCGGCATTATGCCAGCTTACATCCACCAAAGAGGGAAAGTAGGTATCGTATCTAAATCTGGTACTCTGACATATGAGGCAGTATGGCAAACAACACAAGAAGGTCTTGGGCAAACAACATGTGTGGGTATTGGAGGAGATCCTCTTAACGGAACGAACTTTATCGATGTATTAGAACTTTTTCAAAATGATTCAGAAACAGAAGCTATTTTAATGATTGGAGAAATTGGTGGTAATGCTGAAGAGGAGGCTGCAGCATGGATAAAAGCTCATTGTACAAAGCCTGTAGCAGGTTTTGTTGCAGGTCTTACAGCGCCTCCAGGTAAGCGTATGGGGCATGCTGGAGCCATTGTTTCGGGAGGAAAAGGAACCGCACAAGCAAAAGTAGAAGCTCTTAAAACAGCTGGAGTCGTTGTTGCAGAAGAGCCAACTGGTATGGGAAAAGCTGTACTACATGCAATTGCTCAACATAAATAATTTAGGATTTCATGATTAATATTCCAGGCACAATACCAATACGTATTCATCCCTTTTTTTGGTTTTTAGCGGCAGCGATTGGTTGGTTAAATTCCCAATCCTTACTACTTACTTTGTTATGGATGGTAATAATTACCATATCTGTTTTAGTGCATGAATACGGGCATGGCTACTCAGCTTTAGCATTTGGTCAAAGATGTCGTATAGAATTAATTGGGATGGGAGGTGTCACCTACAGACAAGGTTCCTCCTTAAAGTGGTGGCAAGATTTTCTGATTGTTTTGAGTGGACCTCTAGCAGGTATGGCACTGGCTTTACTTGCTTATATAATACTGCAATTTCCAATAAGTAATATTCTTGTAATACAGTTGCTTAGAATTTCACTTTGGGTGAATATTATATGGAGTATATTTAACCTTCTTCCTGTTTTTCCTTTAGATGGAGGGCAGCTTCTTAAAATTGTTTTTGAAGCAATTTGGGGAGTAAAAGGAATGAGAATTGCCATGGCTGTTGGAATTTTTTTATCCGTAGTATGTGGCTTAATAGCTTTTGTGATGTCTTTATTTTTTATGGGAGCAGTATTTTTAATTCTGGCATTTGAAAGCTTTCGCTCTTGGAAACAAGCCTCACAACTTTCCGATATAGATAGAGATGAAGATCTCAAGGAAAGATTTCTTGATGCACAAAAACTATTCGAAAGAGGTTTAAAAAGTGAAGCTTGGGATGCTTTTAAAAAATTAAGAGAGAGTACTAGGGAGGGGTTGACCTATTCTTTGTCAACCCTTTATATGAGCAAGATTTTAATGGATAAAGGAAGTCTTGAAGAGGCATATGTATATCTTAAACCCATAAAAAAGCAGTTACCAGGAGAGTCGATGCTTATGTTGCATCGATTAGCTTTCGAAAATCATGATTATGAAGAAGTATGCGAACTTGCTAATGAATGCTATCGTATTCGTGCTTCTTCAGAGGTCGCTTATCGCAACGCTGTTTCTTTTGCTCATAAAAAAGAGAAGAGAACGACTATAGGATGGTTACAATCAGCTCAAAGGCAAGGTATGGAGCTTTCTGATTTACTTAAAGAAGATTGTTTTGATTTTATAAGAAAAGATCAACAATTTTTAAAAATTGACAAGGAATGATTTTGAGAAAGTATTTTTATTTCTTTTTATTTATCAGCTCACTTCTTTTCTCACAAAAGCACTATGTAGATACAGTTTCTTTCGTACCTATCTATCCTTATGAAGAAGCTTTATTAAAAGATGTATGGGCAGCGCAGCATAAATTGATTGTTCTAGATAAGCAGATTCAAGAAAAACTAGAGAAGCAGCGTTTGATTAAGTATGATTTATTTTGCTCTGAGCTTGCTTTTATTCGCACACGAGTTGAAACATTTGAGCGACAGCTCAAAGGCTTAAAAAGAAAAGAGGCTGTAAAAAAAGATATAAAGCTGTTTCTACATGAACGCCTTGTACTTGGGGAGATCATAGAAGAAGAACCAGAATTAGCAGTTCAGGCACAAGAGGTTTTAGATAAAACGCTGCGCCTTGTCACTTTAGTGCATCAGAGTAATGATTAATCTTAATTTTGAAATTCAAGTTTTGGCCTTTAAACGATATATTAAAACAGGTCGCTTTAGGGGAGTATCCAGAGTATCACGCGAGCTGTGTTCTGCATTTGCTAGACATCCGCAGGTGAACTTACGGTATTCCGCCTGTTCTTCATTTTTTATTTTAGATACTTTTTTAGAAGTGCAGAAGGAGCTTTTTTTACCGAAGGCACCTTTCTTATATGATCATTTACTTGAGGCAATAACAAGAAAAAAAAGAAAAGAAGAAATAGAGAGCTACTTAGAAGTTTTAACAATTAATTCGTGGCAAATGGAACAAAGTGATATTCTTTTTTATCCAGCTCCGAGGTATGATTTTCTAAGCAGGTCGCTCATTCACACCAAAAAAAAACAAGTGATTCTAGTTCATGATCTTATGATTAATAAGTTTCCTGAATACTATGAAACCCATCTTGCATATCATTCTAGGAAACTTTTAATGGGGATGAAGGAACTGCCTTTACTAATCACAGTTTCTGAATCAACTAAATATGATTTATTGGAAGAAATTGACTATCCAGAAGAGCGAGTGGCTGTTGCTCCCTTAGCGGCTGACTCCAAGCGTTTTTATCCTCAGGTAAAAGGCAATGATAAGGTATATGTGAAGTATGGAATACCATGTAAGAAGTATTTTTTTTGCTTATCCCCCTTTACAGTCTTAAAAAATGTTCGTTTTCTTATAGAAAGCTTTTTAAATCTTATTTCTCAAGAAGGCATCGATGATCTTTGCCTAGTATTATCCGGCTCTCAACATTCCTTTGATAATACTGAAGCTTTTGATATTTTTAAAATTATGGAGCATCCTCTCGCTCAAAAATACATTAGGATTACAGGTGCCGTGGATGACGAAGATCTTATCCATCTATATTCTCAAGCGATAGCTCTAGTATTTCCTTCTCTTTATGAAGGTTTTGGATTACCTCCTCTTGAATCTATGCAGTGTGGAACACCAGTGATTAGCTCTAATAGGAGTTCTCTTCCTGAAGTCGTAGGAGATGCTGGTATCTTGCTTGATCCAAGTGATTCAGATACTTGGTCTGAGGCTATGTGGACGCTCTACAAGGATAAAAATAAAAGAAAGGAATTCTCTCAAAAAGGAGTTGAAAGAGCAAAAAATTTTTCCTGGGATAAAACAGCTCAGACTATTACTCAGGCAATTCAGGAATATGTTTTATGATTTCAGTAGTTTTTAGAATTGGTTTAATTGCTCGAGAGAGAACATTTGAGAGAGGGTTTAAGGGAGGGTTTCCTCGTTTTAGTTTAAATATAGCAAAAGCATTTGCTACTCATCCTGAGATTGATTTTAGTTATTCATTTGGCTATACAGCAGAAGTACATGAGCACTTATTATCAAACCAAGAACTCCTTTTTCAATATCTACCAAGAGCGCCAGTTAAAACCCAGGTTACAGAAAAGGATTATCTTTATACACCTTTTCCAGAGGGGTGTTTTAGATCTCATACTCTTTCTTGTAAACAGGTGATGACACTGCATGATATAAGCCCACTTATTTTTCCAGAGTACTATTTTCCAGAGCTTGTATTTGAGTTTCGCAAAATTTTAAAGAGAGGTTTAGATTTACCTTTCTTTTTTTCTGTTTCACAATTTACTAAAGAAGCTTTTTGTGAATACTTTGAGTATCCTTTAGAAAGAGTAATTGTAACTCCCCTTGCTGCTGAAGGGTTCTATCCTTCTTCAGAAGGAGTTGATGCGTTGATTCAAAAGTATGCTCTACCTTACAAGAAATATTTTTTTTCTCTTTCCCCTTTTGCCGATCATAAAAATGTTCAAGGAGTACTACGGAGTTTTAGAGAGTTTTTAAAAAGGGAAAAAGAACCAGAGATTGGGCTTATTCTGGCTGGATGTTCTCGTTGTTTAGATGATACAGAAGCATTAGAATGTTTTAGACTTCTAAGTGATCCTCTTTTAAAGAAGCATACGATACTTCTTGAAACTCTAGAAGAAGATGAGCTAAGGACCTTTTATTCGGGTGCCATTGCTTTTCTTTTTCCTTCTTTTGCAGAGGGTTTTGGTCTGCCCCCTTTAGAAGCTATGGCCTGTGGAGCACCCGTTATTTCTTCCAATACCTGTTCACTACCAGAAGTACTCGGTGAAAAGGCTATTTTACTTTCACCCTCAGATACTAAAACCTGGGTCAATGAGATGCAAAAAATTTGCAAAGATGTGGTTTATAGAGAGAGCTTAAAGCAATACTCTCTTCAAAGGGCAGGTCAATTTTCTTGGGATAGAACAGTTAATATCATGGTAGATGAATTAAAAAAGAGATATTAAGAAGATTTGCAAGATTGAACAGGTCTTATAGATTTTTTTAATTGTAGTTAAAAAATATTTAGATGAATGTACATAGGTTACTACAATGAGAGTGTTATGTGAGGCTGGTGCTTGGCATGTTTTTAGTACATATGAACATGGATTATACAGAGGGATTCCAAGGTTTTCTTATCACCTTTTTAATTCCTTACTTGAAAAAAAAGAGGTAGAGATTATCTTTTTTTCATCTTATGAAAATACGTCCTACTCTTCTTTAAAGACATTTGTTCGTTCTCAGTTTGGATCAGTTTCCACTACTTCAATCACTAAAAAAGAGGACTTGCAAGAATTTGCGTATGTTCTTTTCCCGTTACCGAGTATCTATAGTACTAGTTATTTGCATATATTTGATAACTATATCCCTGTAGTTGTTTTTATCCACGATCTTATGCCAATAAAACTATCAAAAATGGGACAAAAAATATCACAATTCAATCATTGTTTTAGGGATAATATACGGGCTTTGAAAAACATTTCTAACCCGATTACCGTATCTGATTGTACAAAAAAAGATTACTGCAATTTCTTGCAGATTCCAGAGGAAGAGGTTGCTGTTATCCATCCTGCTGCAGATCCTAATATTTTTTTTCCAGATAAAGGAAAGACGTCGAGTTTCAATTTTTATAAACCCAATTATTTTTTAACTTTTTCGTTCGTTGGATATTTTAAAAATATACCGTTCCTTTTAAAAACCTTTATGGAGTTTATAAAGGAAAAAAAGATTCATGATCTTGCTCTGGTTCTTGTAGGAATTGTACATCAAAGTATGATTGAGCCCTATATTGAGGATCCTCTTTTTTTTCGATCGGTGCGCTTTTTAGGAAGAGTATCAGATTCTCAGTTACGACAACTCTATTCCGATGCTCTGGCTTTTATTTACCCATCTTTGTATGAGGGTTTTGGGATACCTCCTTTAGAGGCTATGGCATGTGGAACTCCTGTGCTTTCAACCCAAGAAGCTTCCTTACCAGAAGTTGTTGGAAGAGCTGCTTTCCCTTTAGAAATTGGAAACTCATCTCAATGGAAGCAGGCTTTTTTTAGGACTTATTCAGATAAGGAGGTAAGGAAAATATTCATCCAAAAGGGCTTTACTCAAACAAAATTATTTTCATGGAAAAAGACGGCTGATCAATTAACTCATTTAATGAAAAATAATAAGTATGGAAGAAGTATTAAGTAAAATCAATTCCTGGGTATGGGATAGTCCACTTATAGTTCTTTTAGTTGGAAGATGCCTCTATTTCACTATTCGTTTAGAGTTTTCTCAAGCTATTAATTATGAATATATTATTTATATTGTTAGCGATGAAGTATCTTTGAGACGGCGCGGAATAACCGGAATAGGCGACCCGCTTGATATTGGGAACGTTTGGCGTTTCGCGGCAATAAGTGCTGACACAGTATCTGAGTATATTTCAATTATTCGATATGGTAAGAATTTAAAAACTAATGAGAATTTACATTCGCAAATACTGGTTCGCTTTCTTACAAAAAATAGACCGGAACACAGCTCTGTAAACCTTTATAAAACGTATGATGGCTATGTACGTGCTATCCCTATATCAGCAAGCATAGAAGCATTTACACTATTTTGTGGAGCAAGCTTTAAATGGGTTCAATTGGGCGGTGTCTATTTGGAGCTTATCAAAAGTGTTTTTGGAAAGGTTGATCGAAAGGGTAAGGTGACTAGTCTTACATCACAGGTTATTTTCGAAAATATAAATGTGCAAAAAGAATGTGCAAAAAGATGGAATATTTGAAATGAAATCAGAAGATTTTTTTATTCTTGTAGATCTCAGCAATAAAAAAGAGGTTTGGAGTCAGGAAAAACATGCTGTGAAGTTGTTTTTCGCCTACTTTTCGAGTGTAAGAACTATTAGATAGGAGGTCTTTATTATTATGATAGTTATAGCTGTACATTTTGTGCCTTTTGATGTTGAGCCAGGGATAGAAAATTTCTGGCTTATACTTCACAAGCTTCTGAAATCAAAGGGTTCACAACTAATTTTGATCTCCACCACGCGTTTACAAAGTTCCGAGCTTTCTGCGATTTATGTGTCGTATGATTTAAGTTCAATCAAAGAAGCTTTTGGTTCCTCCGTTAGTGCGGATACTACACAATCCTGTATAGGAAATGTACAATTTATTGAGGATTATTATTTTTGTGATCACAATGAAGCAAAGCTAATTAACCGGTCGGTATCTAAATTTGCTAGAGAGGTGATACAACATTTTTCTCCAACTTGCATACTATCTTGGCAATCCGGAACTCCATTATCGCACATTCTTTCGATTGAAAGTAAACGTATGGATATTCAATTTTGGTCTGTTGAACGGGGCTGGTTACCCAACACACTTATGATTGATGGACGAGATAATAATTTCTTGAGTGAAATTAATTTATCAATTCCTTCCGGGCGAATGCTTGCTTCTTATAGATCAAACGAAGATACAATGTTTCGAGTAAAATCTCTCATTAACTCTGGGGAGCAAGGAAGATACCGTGCTTTAATGTCTGAAGATATTCGCATACACCTCGGTTTATCAGCAAATACCGAAATTATTTCTGTATTTCCACAGCTGGAACCCCACATGCGACATAGAGAAAAAACATATCGTGAGAGCATTGGTTTCCATTTAAATACAGACATCCAATTCATAGACCGTTTATCCAAAAATATGAGCTCTAAAGATGTAGCAATTATTGTCCAAGTACATCCACTAGATGATCTGCAAAGGTTTAATTCATGTGATAATGAGAACGTATACGTAGTTAAAGACGTTATGCCTATAGAACTTATGGATTTATCGTACGCTATGTTTTTTGCTGGAACAACGTTAGTTTCACTCGCGTTAGAAGGCTGTAAGCCCTTTGGACTCATTAATAGAAGTTTTTTGTCTGGGGCGAATACAATAAAAGAACTTCAAGATTTTGACGATATAGATGAGTTTATAGAAACAGTACTTACACAAGATAAAAAAATCATAAAACAA
>MDTB01034370.1_pt1 | contig 13476 bp, 11 predicted proteins | sample 811161 | NCBI WGS metagenome assembly MDTB01 (sample SAMN05326650, study PRJNA326480) | marine metagenome | isolation source: seawater | place: Mediterranean Sea | collected 2009
CTAGTTATAGGATTTCTATACCAACCAGCTGTTTCTGGTCCAATTGTACTACACAACAAAACTTGAATATTTTGTTTGTTGTATATTTCATTAGCTAACTTAGCACCTTCACCTTCAAACCACCAAGCTGCATATTCCCATGGTTCCATACCAAATGGTACAGCTGCAAATAATACAGCGGCTGGTATTCTTCCTTGGTCATATGCCATGTAGTTGTAAGCCGCAGGCAAGTCACCTTTACTAATTGAAGGTGAGATTTCTAATGGTGGAAGTATTTTTCCAGGTTCATAAACCTTAAGTTTAATTCTACCATCAGTCGCTCTATCTAATGTATCTGATAAACGTGCAACAGGATCACCTAATGCAGGCCAACCAGTGTTAAAAGTAGATTGTACTTTCCATCTAATTTTTTCTGCTGCAGTAACTTGCTGTAATGTAAAAGTAATTACTAAAGCAAATACAGCAAAAAAACTAAAAGATGTTTTTAGTAGTTTTTTCATTTTTCCCCTCTCTGTTTTTTGAGTTGTTTTTTTTAGATAAAAGAGAACATTTCCAACTCATACTAAAATGCTCTCCATGCTTGTCCATAAAGATCAATCATTTCCTTTACAGAAGGCACTCTTGGATTGAGGTTCGGCGCGCCTGAAACTTCAGCATCGGTGGCCATATTTTCTAGTTTTTCCTCAAAATTTTTTTCATTTATTCCAAAATTTTTCATTGATGGTACGTCAAAATCTTTGTTCATTTTGTAAAGACCCTTAATCAACTTTTCACAGGCAGTATCATCATCATCATTTATTGAAGCAAAATCTCCAGCTCTACTACAATCAGCATATCTACTTTTAGCATGATCGATTGAAAACTCAGTTATAGTAGGTAACAACATTGCATTACTTAATCCATGTGGAACCTTGAAGTTACTTCCCAATGGTCTACTCATGCCATGAACTAAACATATTGATGCATTTGAAAATGCTAGACCTCCCAAAGTTGCAGCAAGCATTAGTCCTTCCCTTGCTTTCAAGTCTTTAGGATTTTTATCAACAGCATAAATATTTTGTGTTACAAGCCTTATTGTATCTAAAGCCATTCTATCAGAAAATAACGTGGCCTTCTTACTTACATAAGCTTCTATTCCGTGAGTTAAAGTGTCTATAGCGCTATCAATAGTTAATCTTCTTGGTTTTGATAGGGTCAAATCATAATCAACAATTGCACATGTTGGAACAAATCCTTCACCTCTACATGAAATTTTTTCATTATTTTTTGAGTCTATAATTACTGCATGGTGAGTTACTTCCGAGCCTGTTCCGGCTGTTGTAGGGATAGCAATAATTGGTAAGCTTTGTTTGTCGAATAGTGATGGAGGTTTATAATCTTGAATGTTTTTACTGTGCTTTGCCATAGCAGCAATAGCTTTGGCTGTATCTATTGGGCTCCCACCTCCAAAGCCTATCACAGCTTCATTTTTGAATTTTTTTAAGAAATTGATTCCATTTAAAACTACAGTATCTGTTGGATCAGGAACAGTATCATCAAAAACAGTGGATTCTAAACCTGCTTTTTCCAAAATATCTTGAAGTTTTTTTACATAACCAAATTCAACCATTTGTTTATCCGTTACAATCAAAAAAGATTTTATAGGTTTAAGTGTATTTATAATTTCTGGTAATTGATTCAAACTACCCTTGCCAATTTGCATATATCTTGGCACACATATTCGGACATTGTCTCTTTTAGTCAAAACATTCCCTCTTTTATTATCTCTAATCTAAGCTTATGTAAAATTAGGAGTCAACAGCATATAACCTTTAATTGATAATATTTTTCTCATTTAAGGAAACCGTATTGCAATAAAAAAAAACATGCTATACTCAAATTATAAAAATTATATTAATGAAAAAAATCAGTCACTTTATTGACGGAAAAATTTATAGTGAAAGTAAATCCAGAAAAGGACCTATATTTAATCCCGCAATAGGTGAGCAGATAGCTGAAGTTGAGTTAGCAAGTAAATCGACTGTCGAAAAAGCAATTCAAAGTTCCTCAAAAGCATTTTTAAAATGGTCAAAAACTACTCCGATTAATAGAGCAAGAATTTTATCTAAGTATAAAGATTTACTTATAAAGAATATGGAGGAATTAGCTGTTCTTGTTTCAGAACAGCATGGAAAAACTATAGCGGATGCAAAAGGGTCTGTCCAAAGAGGTATAGAAGTAGTTGAGTACGCAACTGGTATCACCGACTCCTTGAAAGGAGATCATTCAACTAGTGTTGGAACGAACGTTGACTCACATACTTTAAGACAGCCTCTTGGAGTTTGTGCGGGTATAACTCCATTTAATTTTCCTGCGATGGTTCCTATGTGGATGTACCCAGTTTCAATAGCATGTGGTAACACCTTTGTTTTAAAGCCTTCAGAAAAAGATCCAAGTTGTCCGATTAGATTAGCAGAATTAGCAATTGAAGCAGGTTTACCTGCAGGTGTCCTGAATGTAGTTAATGGAGACAAAGAAGCTGTAGATACACTTCTAGAAAACAAAACTGTTCAAGCGATAAGTTTTGTTGGTTCAACTCCTATTGCTGAGTATGTTTATCACACTGGCACAAAAAATAATAAAAGAGTACAAGCTTTGGGTGGAGCAAAAAATCATATGGTCATAATGCCAGATGCAGATGTAAATAAAACTACTGATGCAATTATTGGTTCGGCCTTTGGTTCTGCTGGGGAAAGATGTATGGCAATATCTGTTGCTGTTTGTGTAGGAAAGCAAACTAAAGAAAAGATCAAAAAAAAATTATTAGAGGAAACTGCAAAATTAAATGTTGGGCCTTACACAGATGAAAAAAGTGATTTTGGTCCTTTAAATAATAAAGCACATTTCGAGAAAGTTTTAGGTTATATAAATACCGGTGAGAAAGAAGGTGCAAAACTATTAGCGGATGGTAGAAATTTTAAAAAACAAGGATATGAAAACGGATATTTTGTTGGACCCACAATTTTTGATGATGTTAAACCTGAAATGAAAATTTATAAAGAAGAAATTTTTGGTCCTGTATTGAGCATGATGACTACTGACACATATGAAGAAGCGTTAAATTTAGTTAACGATCATGAGCTTGGAAATGGTGCTGCAGTCTTTACTAAAAGTGGAAATATAGCAAAACATTTTACAGAAAACGCTAAAATCGGAATGATTGGGGTAAATGTTCCTATTCCTGTACCTGTTGCTTACCATAGTTTCGGTGGATGGAAACGATCTTTATTTGGAGATCATTCAATGCATGGTCCAGAAGGTGTAAGATTTTATACAAAACTTAAAACTGCAACAGTTACATGGGTTGAAGATAATGCTGGCCCTGAATTTACAATTCCAGTTTTATCGTAAATTTAAATTTTAAATGACAGATACGAACAATAGAACATCTCCGAGAAGAATTCTAAATATCTTAGAGGAAATAATAATCGATCCAGATAATATAAGTGCTAAAAAAATTTCACATAAGCTAAAAATACCTTTGCCAACTATTTACAGACATATTGAAACTTTGTGTGAAGAAAAATATTTAGTGTCCGCAAATTCAAAAAAATATCTTCCAGGCCCAAAAATAAGAAATATTATTTTAAAAAGCCTACCATATGAGCCTAACTTTACATTGAGAAGGTCATATTTAAGAAAGCTTACTAACGATATTAAAGAAACAGTAAGTCTCTCAATACCTATAGGAACTAAACTTGTTTACTTTGATAGAATTGAATTTCATTGGCCCATGCAATTAAATTTAGAAGCCGGCGATCACTTGCCTCTACATGCATCTGCTTCGGGAAAATTATATTTATCATCAATAGAGGAAAAAAATGTAATTCAAATTTTTAAAAATATCAAAACCCCTAAAACTGCAAAAAATACAATTATTGATATTCATCAATTCAAAAAGGAATTAAAAAAGATTAAAAATCAAGGTTACGCTTTTGATGATGAAGAATGGTTCAACGGTATGGTAGGTCTATCGGTGCCAATTTTTAATTTAAATAAAGAATTATGTTTTTGTTTATCAACACATACAGCAAAGAGTAGAAAAGATATTAATGATTTGAAACAAATTCTACCAACCATGTTAGCATCCGCAAATAATTTAAAAAAAGTTCTTTTTAAAGACTAACTTGTAGCTAGCATTTTCTTTATTTCTGCTATAGCCTTAGCAGGATTTAGGCCCTTAGGACAAGCACTAGTACAATTCATTATAGTATGGCATCTATATAATTTTAATTCATCAGCTACTTTTTTTAATCTTGATTGCCTTTCTTCATCTCTACTATCAATAATCCATCTATAGGCTTGCAATAAAACAGCTGGTCCTAAATATTTATCTCCATTCCACCAATAACTTGGACAAGATGTTGAACAGCAAGCGCACATAATACACTCATAAGCGCCATCAAGTTTTTCTCTATCTTTTTTTGACTGGATAATTTCAGTGGTTTCAGATCTTAAATTAGTTTTTAACCAAGGTTCTATTGATTGATACTGTTTATAAAGTCCATCTAAATCTCCTATCAAATCTTTTTTAACCTTTAGATGAGGTAAAGGATAAATATTTATTTCTCCTTCAATTTCAGAGTGAGGCGTAGTGCAAGCTAAACCATTTTTACCATCCATATTCATAGCACAAGACCCACAAACTCCGTGAGCACAAGATCTTCTATAAGCAAGTGTGGAGTCAATTTCGTTTTTTATCTTGTTTAGAATGTCCAATACCTTAGATGGACAATTATCCATATCTACCTCATAGGTATCGATCCTAGGGTTTTCGTTAGTTGAAGGATCCCATCTATAAATATTTACTTTTCTAAGATTTTTTGATCCAGTTTTGTCTTTAAAGTAACTCCCTTTTTTAACCTCAGAACCTTGGGGTAATCTTATTTGGACCATTAATATACTCTTTCTTGGGGTGGAAAATACTGAACCTCATTTGTAAGTGTAGATTTATGAACATCTCTATAACTTATCTTGGTTTCTTTTCCATCACACCAAGCTAGGGTATGTTGCATGAAATTTTTATCATCTCTTTTTGGATAATCTTCTCTGGCGTGAGCTCCTCGACTCTCTTTTCTATGATATGCAGAGTCCACTGTAACAACAGCTTGTCTGATCAAATTATCAAATTCAAGGCTTTCAACTAGATCTGTATTAAATATAAGGGATTTGTCTTTTACTGATAAAGTATCCAATCCATCATAAGTTTTTCTAATTTCTTCAGCTCCCTCTTTTAGTGTCTTTTCTGTTCTAAAAACTGCGCACTTTGATTGCATTGTTTTTTGCATTGATAATCTTAACTCAGCTGTTCCCATATTTCCGTTTGAGTTTCTAATTTTATCAAATCTATCGATACACTTTTGAGTTTCAAACTCACTTATTTTTTCATGTGGAGTTCCAGGTTTAATTAATTCTGATGCTCTTTTTGCTGCAGCCCTTCCAAAAACAACTAGATCAATTAACGAATTTGAACCTAATCGATTTGCTCCATGAACTGAAACACATGCTGCCTCACCAATTGCCATCAATCCTGAAACAGTCTTTTCAGAACCATTGACGGTTAATACTTCTCCTTTATAATTTGTGGGAATACCACCCATGTTGTAATGAACTGTAGGAACAACAGGTATCGGTTCTTTAGTAACATCAACATTAGCAAATAATCTAGCGGCATCAGTTATTCCCGGTAATCTACTTTCAATAATACTTTTATCTAAATGAGACAAATTTAAATGAACATGATCTTGATCATCACCTACACCTCTTCCCTCATTTATTTCAATTGACATTGATCTACTTACAACATCTCTTGATGCTAAGTCTTTTGCCTTAGGAGCATATCTCTCCATAAATCTTTCTCCTTTTGAATTTGTAAGATATCCACCTTCACCTCTTGCTCCCTCAGTTATAAGTGTGCCATGTCCATAAATGCCTGTTGGATGGAATTGAACAAATTCCATGTCTTGTAATGGTAATCCTGCTCTCAAAACCATTGCATTTCCATCTCCAGTGCAAGTGTGAGCAGAAGTAGCAGAATAATAAACTTTACCATAACCTCCTGTCGCTATTATAACAGTATGCGCTCTAAATCTATTGATCGTTCCATCATTTAAGTTCCAAGCAATTAACCCTTTACACTCACCATCTTTCATTAGTAAATCTAATGCAAAATATTCAATAAAAAATTCAGTCTTATGCTTTAGAGCTTGCCCATATAAAGTATGTAAAATGGCATGTCCTGTTCTATCAGCAGCAGCGCAAGTTCTTTGAACAATCCCATTACCATAGTTTTTTGTCATACCACCAAACGGTCTTTGATAAATTTTTCCATCTTCAGTTCTACTAAAAGGAACGCCGTATTTTTCTAATTCAATTACTGCCTTAGGTGCTTCTTTACATAAATACTCTATGCTATCTTGGTCACCTAACCAGTCTGCACCCTTAACGGTATCGTACATATGCCAACGCCAATCATCCTCACCCATATTTCCTAAAGCAGCAGAAATACCACCCTGTGCTGCAGAGGTATGACTCCTGGTTGGAAAAACTTTTGAAATACATGCAGTTTTTAATCCAGCTTCGCTTAGTCCTACTGCAGCTCTTAAACCTGAGCCTCCAGCCCCCAGGACGACTACATCGTATTCGTGATCGACTATTTTATATGAACTCATAAATTAGATATTAATATAATTGTAATTAACGGAATTACCACTGCAGAAGCGTATAAAAGCCTATTTGCGACATTTTTGATTTTATCATTTTTTAAATAGTCCTCAAAAACCTCACTAATACTCATTGCTGAAAAAAAATAAGCATTAATTATAAATACACTAAATAAAAACTTAGTTACTGAATCAGTAAAGAAATTAATCACATTTTTGTAATCTTGATCATAAATTGTAATCAAATTTAAAATAAACCAAAGCATTAAAGGCACAAGTAAAGTTCCGCTGATTTTTAGAAAAATCCATTTTTTAGTTGCATTGATCATTTCAAATAAAATTTCTTCCTATTAAATAAAAAATAATTGTTAAAATTATTGAACCAAATATAACAATTAAACCTGTAATTCTTGAAGTTTTAAGATCAAAACCATATCCAAAATCCATAATCAAATGTCTTGCCTCACTTAAAATTTGGAAAGAGAAAGACCATGTGGCTCCCAAGATAATGAATTTTCCTACAATTGAACTTAACAATAATTTGATTGACTCATAATTGCTTTCACCTAGAAGAAGTAAAGAGGCCCATATACATATCATTGTTATTATAATTATATTAAGTATACTGGTTATTCTATGAGAGATAGATACTAAAGATGAGATATGCCATCTATAAACTTGAATATGTGGAGAAAGTGGTTCTTTATTTTCCATAAAAATTATTTTTAACTAAAGTTTCTGCAATTTCTACTGCATTCAAGGCTGCTCCTCTTAAAAGATTATCTGAGACAATCCATAAATTTAATCCATTTTCAATCGTTTTGTCTTCTCTTATTCTTGATATAAAAGTTTCATTTTGACCCTCAGCCTCTATTGGAGTTAAATATCCTCCATCAATTCTTTCATCTATTACCTTGCATCCTTCAAAATTATTTAAGACATCTCTTACTTTTTCAAGTGAAAAGGGTTTCTTAAATTGTACATTGACTGACTCACAGTGAGAAACAGATATTGGTAGTCTTACACATGTTGCTGTTAAATTAATTTTTTTGTCAAGAATTTTCTTAGTTTCATTTACCATTTTTAATTCTTCTTTTGTATATCCATCATCTGAAAATACATCAATGTGTGGAATAGCATTGAAAGCTATTTGTTTGGTAAAGTTCTTAGATTGAACTTTTTTTCCGTCTAAAACGAGTTTAGTTTGTTTAATTAATTCATCCATAGGAGCCTTGCCACCTCCTGAAACTGATTGATATGTGGAGACTACTATTCTTTTGACTACAAATAAATCGTGTAATGGTTTAAGAGCTAACACTAATTGTGCAGTGGAACAATTTGGATTAGCTATAATATTTTTGTTAATTTTATTGAGATCTGACTCATTGACTTGAGGAACTATTAATGGAACATCTGGGTCCATTCTAAAATAACTCGAATTGTCGATCACCAAACAATATTTTGCTGCTCTTTCTGCATATTTTTCTGAAATTTTTCCTCCAGCAGCAAAAAAAGCAATCTTTACTTTTGAAAAATCAAAATTTTCCAAATTATTAATTTGAAATTCTCTCCCTCTAAAAGTTATTTTTTTTCCTAAGCTATTAGATGATGCGACCAAAAAAAGATTTTCGATAAAAAATTCCTTTTTTTCAAGAACTTCTAGTGTCTTTCTACCAACGTTTCCTGTTGCACCTACTATTGCAATATCCATGATTTGACTTTTATACTAGATGAAAGGTAAATCGCAAATTGTTCCTACAAATATTTTTTCGCCAATATCTATTTTAAATTGGGTTTTTGTATCCCAATAAGGTTTATTAATCATGGCTATTCCGATTACCTTTTTGAAAGTTGGAGAATAAGTGGCAGATCTAACAAAACCTACAATATTGTTATTATCGTCCAACAGAGTTTTTTCACAGTACATATCAATTTTATTGTGCTCAATTTTAACACCCATAAGTTTTCTTTGAATTCCTTCCTGTTTTATCCTTTTAAGTTTCTCTTTCCCTAAAAAATTAACTTCAGACTCAAGACTCATAAATTTATCAAAATTTGCCTCAAGAGGGTTGTCTCTATTATCAAAATCATTTCCATATGATAACAATGCAGACTCAATTCTTTCAATAAGATTTGGACACCCTGGTCTTACGTTGAATTCTTCACCATATTCAAATAAATAATCATATAAATCTTGGCCTGCTAAATTATCTTCAACATAAATTTCGAAACCCCCCTGCTTAGACCAGCCAGATCTTGCAATAAAGTATTTTTTTTTTTTAAATTCAAAATATCTAAAATTAAAAAATTTTAATTGTCTTATTTCTTCACCAAATAATTTTGCCATTAAGTTGTCCGATAGTGGTCCTTGGACAGCTAAAATATTTACATTTGGTTCTTGAATTTCAACTTCAAATTTATTTCCTGCTGCAAGACCTTTTGCAAAAAAAATTACATCAGCATCCGCAATTGAAAGCCACCATCTATCATCAGCTAATTTATTTATAATAGGGTCGTTGACCAGTAAACCATCATCGTCAATTAATGGAGCGTAGTAGCATCTGCCGACTTTTGATTTAGATAAATCTCTACAAGTCATTAACTGAACTAACTCAGCAGAGTCTTTACCCGAAATTTCAACCTGTCTTTCAGCTGCAACATCCCATACTTGAACAAATTTTTTTAAATGATGATAATCAGACTCTAAGGACTTAAATGATGCAGGTAATAGCATGTGATTATAAACTGTGTAACTACTTACACCATGAGCTTCTATCCTATCTGTATAAGGAGTACTTCTTAGTCTTCTTGATTTTACAATTGGAAAATTTTTCATTTTTTTAAAAATTCTAAGATCTTTTCTCTCATTTCAAAAGCTTTTTCAATCATAATCATATGTCCACATCCATGAATGACATGCGTGTTGGAGTTCTTGACTAAGTTTGCAAATTTCTTTCCATTTTCCAAATCAACCATTTTATCTAACTCTCCAAATATAAACATTGTTGGACAGTCAATAGTTTTTGCTGCATTTGAACCATTGGTATAATTATTACAGGCATTTAAATCAATTGCTAAGATTTCACTAATGTCTCTTGGTGATTGAATTATTTTTTCGATTGGATTTCCTCCAATAAATTTTTTTGAACCTTCATAACCCCATTTCATCATTAATTTCACTGCAGCTGAATCGCCATTCCAAGCAAGTTCAATCAAATCAGGATGAACGGGCATTTTATTTGACCCTCCGACAAAAACTGCTTTGTCTATTTTATTTTTATATTTGTAAGCATATTCTAGTATCTCTAAACAACCCTGTGAATGACCTATTAAAATAAAATTTTTGAGTTCCAACTTATTAAACACTTCCTCTAACCAATCAGCGATTTTTTCAATACTTTCCAAACAAGGACCATCTGAGTTACCATGTCCAGGTAAATCTATAGAAACAACATTAAAGTTTTTGTTTGAAAAAAATTGTTCAGTAAGGGACCAAACAATATGGGAAAGACCACTTCCATGAAGAAATACAATTGTTTTTTTTTGAGCATCTATACCTTGGCCAGAGTCAGATGCATGAATTCTCTTATTATTTATTTGAAATATCAATTATATACCTAAAATTTTTTTCTTAATTCAAACTTCTGAATTTTTCCTGTTGATGTTTTTGGTAACTCACAGAAAACAACTTGTTTTGGCACCTTAAAACCTGCAAGAGTTTCCTTGCAAAAACTTATTAATTCTTTTTCAGTTACAGGTTTATCTTTTACCATTTCAATAAACGCACAAGGAACTTCTCCCCACTTTTCATGTGGTTTAGCTACTACTGCTGCAATAGATACAGAAGGATGTTTTGCCAAAGTATTTTCTATTTCTATAGAGGATATATTCTCACCTCCAGAAATTATTATATCTTTAGATCTGTCTTGAATTTTAACATATCCATCTGGATGCATTACAGCTAAATCGCCAGAATGAAACCAGCCACCATCCATGGCTTTACTGGTTGCATTTTTATCTTTAAAGTAACCTTTCATAACCACGTTTCCTTTAATCATGATTTCACCAATCGTTTTTCCGTCCTTAGGTACTTCCTTCATCGTTTCTGGATTCATCACTGTTATCCCCTCAGTATTCGGATACCTCACTCCTTGTCTAGCTTTAATTTCATTTTGTTTTTCCTCATCAAATTTATCCCAGGCATCGTTCCATGCACATTGAGTAACATGTCCATAAGTTTCTGTGAGTCCATATACATGCATAACTTCAAATCCTAGCTCATTCATTTTTTTAAAGATTATACTTGGGGGAGGCGCCCCTGCTGTGAGTACATAAACTTTTTGTTTTAATTTTCTTTTATCTGACTCTGGAGCACCTGTAATCATATTCAAAACAATCGGTGCTCCACCAAAATGAGTTACTTTATGCTCATCAATCAACTCAAATATTTTTTTAACATCAATGTTTCGTAAACATATAGTTCTTCCATTTAACATAGGCACAGTCCACGGATAGCCCCAACCATTACAGTGAAACATTGGAACTATAGTTAAAAAATTTAATCTATTTGGCATATTCCAAGCTACTGCGCTACCTGTTGACATTAAGTATGAACCTCTGTGATGATATACTACGCCTTTTGGATTTCCAGTTGTCCCAGATGTGTAGCTAAGAGATATTGCTTGCCATTCATCCTCTGGCATTTTCCAATTGTAGTTTTCATCACCAGTATTTAAAAAACTCTCATATTCTAAATCACCTATTTTTTGACATTTTGAATGATCTGCGTATTTATCGTTTATATCAATAATTGTAATTTTCCTTTTTAAAGTTCCAAGAGCTTTTTTTACTTCAACATGTAACTGTCTATCTACAACTAAGACTTTGGCTTCACTATGATCCAAAATATAGGCTATAGTTTTAGCATCTAATCTTATATTGATTGTGTTTAATACTGCACCAGTCATTGGTACAGAATAATGACCCTCAAAAATTTCAGGTGTATTAAAAGCTAAAAATGAGACTGTATCTCCTTTTCTGACTCCAATCTTATTAAGTGCACTAGCAAACTTTACTGTTCGTTTGTAAACCTCTGCCCATGAATATTTTCGGTCCTCATAAATTATAGCCTCATAATCTGGATAAATTTCTTTAGCTCTTTTAATAAAGGTTAATGGTGTAAGAGGAACATAATTGGCAGCATTTTTATCTAGATTAGTATCGTAAAGACTCATCTCAATTAAATTTAAAATTCATGATGTTTGAGCTTCCAGTGAGAGCAGATTTATAGTGTTGTTCAGCTCTAGGTAAAACTTTATCAAAATAAAATTTAGCAGTATTTATTTTATCATCATGAAATTTTTCATTTTCCTCATAATCATTAAAACTTACATTAAGAATCTTAATCCAAGCAAAAGCCAGAGAAATGTAGCCAAGCGTCTTTAAATAATCGTTAGCAGCTGCACTCGCATCATCTTTTTGGCTCTCTGCTCTTTCTATTGTCCATTCACTAAACTTTTTAAGAATATCTACATAATGATTAAATTCTTTAAGAAATGGTTTAATCTTCTCATTATTTGAATTGATCTCAGATTTAATTAGGTTTAAAAATTTATTAATAATATTTCCATTTTTATTTTTTAATTTTCTAAAAACTAGGTCAGCAGCTTGCACTGAATTTGTTCCCTCATAAATTGGAGTAATTCTATTATCTCTATATAATTGCTCAATCCCTTGATCTTTTGTATATCCATATCCACCAAATATTTGCATTGCATCACTAGTAATTTCCATTCCTAAATCTGAAAATAAAGATTTTACAACAGGTGTCATCAATGAAACCATATCTGAAGCTTCTTGTTTAATTTTCTGGTCGCTATGATTTAAACTTACTTCAGTTTGTTGTGACAACCAAAAACATAAAGCTCTTTCTCCCTCAATTATTGATTTCATATTCAATAAAGTTTTTCTTATGTCCGCGTGTTCGATTATGGAGTCTGCACTTCCATTTTCTGATTTATTATTGTTGCTTTTTCCTTGCTTTCTCTCTTTAGCATAACTTAATGAATTCTGATAAGCAATTTCTGAAATTCCTAAACCTTGAATTCCAACAACTATTCTTTCAAGATTCATCATTGTGAACATTTGGCTCAGTCCCTTGTTTTTAGGACCAATCATAAATCCTGTAGCATCATCAAAGTTTAAAACGCAAGTAGCTGAACCTTTAATACCCATCTTTGTTTCTATTGATCCTGTAGAAATTCCATTTCTTGCACCAATTGATCCATCTTCTTTTACAGTAAATTTTGGAACTAAAAATAAACTTATTCCCTTTGTACCTTTGGGTGAGTCTGTTGCTCTTGCTATTACTAAATGAATTATATTTTCTGTCAAATCATGATCACCAGAGGTTATAAATATCTTTTGACCTGTGATTTTATATGTTCCATCAGATTGTTCTACTGCTTTTGTTTTAAGTAAACCTAAATCTGTTCCACAGACTGGTTCGGTTAAACACATAGTACCACTCCACTTACCCTCAACCATTTTTGGAAGAAATTTATCTTTAATTTCATCTGTTGCATGATGATGAATGCAATTATAGGCGCCAAGTGTTAACTCACTATAAAGTTTAAATGCTAAACTAGCAGATGATATCATTTCATCAAAAAAAGCACTTACAGTTCTAGGCATTCCTTGTCCACCATATTTTGGATCACAAGATAATGAAGTCCATCCATCTTCTATATATTTCTGATAAGCCTCTTTATATCCA